>ERZ780070.437-NODE-437-length-18841-cov-3.902640_pt1 | contig 18841 bp, 13 predicted proteins | sample MGYA00511577_ERZ780070 | MGnify/ENA primary metagenome ERZ780070 (study PRJEB29588, sample SAMEA2162530) | human gut metagenome | biome: human gut; feature: human-associated habitat; material: faeces | place: Denmark | collected 2008/2010 ...
ACGCAAGCGCGGAAAAGGCGCGAGCAGATGGCGCAGGTGAATTTGGAAATAGTATTATCAGCGAATCTCAATATCCCCCGAAACGCTCCGGATACTGCCCGTCACGGTTCTGCTGCCCCTGCGCCCGGAACGGCGCATCGAAATGTCACCCGAACGGCTGTGGACGTCGATGCTGTTTGTCCCTGTGTCGTCCGGCAGTTCCACGTCAATGTTGCCGGAGGTCGTGCTGCCGTTGATGAGCGACAGCGCGCCCGTGAAGCGCAGGTCTAAGTCGCCCGAAACGCTGCTAAAGTCGCACTGCCGCACCTTCGCTTCCAGCTCCACGTCGCCGCTGGTGCTGGCAAATTTCAGATGGTCGTAATCGCCGTGAATCTCCACGTCGCCGCTGACGGTGGAAATCTGCACATCGTTTGCATCAGCTTCAATGTCGATATCGCCGCTGGTGGTGGTGAATGCGCCGTGATTCAGCGGAGCGAACAGTTCGACGCTGATCTCGCCGGATGTGCTGGTCAGGTTCAGGTCGGTGACGTGGATGTCGCGCGCCTCGATGTCGCCGGAGGTCGTCAGGACGCTAATGGGCTTGTCGAAGATGCGCGGGATGCACAGCGTCACGTCGCCAATGCTGCGGGAAACGGTGATGTTCGGCTTGATGCTGGAGAACAGCTTGCCCAGTTCTTGCCCGAAGCGGGAAGCGGTGCTGGCGAAGCTGTTCACCATATCCTCGAAGCTGCCCGACTTCCTGCCGTTATCCGCTTCTGCTGTCTTGCCGCTGAAATCCAGCTTCGTCATGTTCTCTGCGAAACTCTTGGCGTTCTGCTGGAACTCCTTGGCTTTTGCCTCAGCTTCCTGCGCTGCCTGATTGTCGCTCTTCTCGTCGCCGAAGAAGAAGTATTCGCCGTTTGGCTTCTTCACATACAGCCTGCCGTTGGCGAAAGTGCCGCTGACGGAGAAGCTGCTGCGGTTGCGCTTCGGGGTATCGGGGTCGCGGCAGACGCGCAGAACGCCGTCCTCAATGCGGCAGATGGACGCTTTTGCGCCTTCAGCGTCCTCAAAGAGAACGTGTAGGTCGTCGTCCGGCGATTCCTCCAAATGCACGTCGTCGCACACCATCGTCATTTCGATGCGCCCAATATCCGCCGGATGGAAAGTGAAATCCGTCTGCTCGCCATCCCCGCCGTCATCGACCGGCACTTCCGCGCTCTTCGGCGCTTCTTCCGCTTCGGGCGCTTCAGACTTCTTCGGGTACTGGCTGATGACATCCTCCATGCCTTTCAAGCTCTCGACGACGGCGGCAATCGCGTCATCGTCGCTCAGCCCGCGGGACGTCATGTCCTGATAGCGCTCTTGGCAGTTGCTCATCGTCTCGTCGTAGAGCGCCTGTACCTCGTCCGTCATTTCCACATCCTGAAAGAGCAGATTCACAATCCGCTCGACCGTTTCGTTACGCATAGTGCTGTTCCTCCTGATTCTCCTGATTTGCGTTCTGCAGCCGCTGCCGGCTGATTTCCTCCCACGAGATGGTATCGCCAATCAAGCGCTCCGCCAGAGAAAAGTCCGAAAACGGCGTTACCCGACGGAATGCGAAAATTTCCTTGCACATAATGTTATCCCTCCAATAGCTGGTCAAGCTGGCGTTTCGTGTCCTCCCACGCCGCCAAATCGCTGATGAGCTTTTCCTGCCCCAGCGCCGTGATGGCGTAGTAGCGGCGGCGCGCGCCGGACGTTTCGCTGCCCCAGTAGGACTGAATCAGCCCGGCAGCCTCCAGCCGGCGGAAAGCGGTGTACAGCGTCGCTTCTTTCAACTCCACCTCGCCGCCGCTGAGCGTCGAAATGGTCTTGTTGATTTGGTAGCCGTAGCTGTCGCCGTGGGAAAGCTGGTGCAGAATAATGGTGTCGGTATAGCCGCGAAGAATATCTGCGGACAATGCCATATGCTTCACCTCCTATGGTTCATCCCTTGTCTTGGTATCTCGCCTTGACGAGTATTACTATAGCACAAGATACTTCATCTGTCAAGGTATTTTGCAAGAAATATTTTGTTTTTTTTGCATGCCGCAGCCGCTCCTGTTCTTTTGCTGTTTCACCCTTGCGAAAAGGGAAGGCGTGGGGTACAATGGAAGCGTAAAAAATCTGCGGTGCAAGGAAGCATCAGCGGAAAGGCAAGGAGAGCGCATTATTATGGAAAAGATTCAGATGAAAACGCCGCTGGTGGAGATGGATGGCGACGAAATGACCCGCATCCTGTGGGCAGACATCAAGCAGCTGCTGATTGAGCCGTTCGTGGACTTGAAGACGGAGTATTACGATCTCGGTCTGCCGCACCGCGACGAAACGCGTGATCAGGTGACGATTGACAGCGCCAACGCGACGAAGAAGTACGGCGTCGCGGTCAAGTGCGCGACCATCACTCCGAATGCCCAGCGCGTGACGGAGTACAACCTGCACGAGATGTGGAAGTCGCCCAACGGCACGATTCGCGCCATGCTCGACGGCACGGTCTTCCGCGCGCCGATTCTTGTCAGCGGCGTTCGCCCAACAGTCCGCACTTGGCAGCAGCCGATTACCATCGCCCGTCATGCCTATGGCGACGTCTACCGCAATTCGGAAATTCGCATCCCCGGCGCGGGCAAGGCGGAGTTGGTGTTCACGGGTGCGGATGGGCAGGAGATTCGCCAGACGATTTTCGATTTCAAGGGGCCGGGTGTCGTGCAGGGCATTCATAATCTGGATGCGTCGATTACGTCCTTTGCCCATGCCTGCTTCCAGTACGCGCTGTCGGTCAAGCAGGACTTGTGGTTCTCCACGAAGGATACCATCAGCAAGACCTACGATCACCGCTTCAAGGACATTTTCCAAGAAATTTTCGATGCGCAGTATAAGGAAAAGTTTGAGCAGGCGGGTATCACCTATTTCTATACGCTGATTGATGATGCCGTGGCGCGCGTCGTGCGCAGCAAGGGCGGGTTTATCTGGGCGTGCAAGAATTACGATGGCGACGTGATGTCCGACATGGTGGCGACGGCGTTCGGCTCCCTGGCGATGATGACCTCCGTGCTCGTTTCGCCGGACGGAAAGTTTGAGTACGAAGCCGCGCACGGTACAGTCACGCGCCACTACTACAAGTATCTGAAGGGCGAGGAGACGTCGACCAACCCCGTCGCGACGATTTTCGCGTGGTCTGGCGCACTCCGCAAGCGCGGCGAACTGGATCATCTGCCGGACTTGATGGCGTTTGCCGACAAGCTGGAAAAGGCGACCATCGACACCATCGAAAGCGGCGTAATGACCAAAGACCTTGCGCTGCTGTGGGAGGGGACGCCTGCGCAGGCGGTCAACAGCCGCACGTTCCTCGAAGCCATCGCGTCGCGCATGGCGTAAGATGCTGTAGTGACTTTTTGCCCATAGCTTCTTTTGCGGATGCTTTCCTGCTGCTTACGGGAGGCATCCGCTATTTGGTATGCGCGGAATGTGATGGTAGGATGAAAAACGTGTCTGCCCCTATCACCGCTTTGGACATGCCGCTTCACATTCGCAAGGAAAACATGGCAAAAAAGCGCGAATTAGCGTGAAATAGCCATTTTCATGTGCGAATGGAGTGTTGATTTTTGAACCAAAACAGACTATAATGGAATTGTACTGCAAATGGCATTTCAAGGCAGCAACGGATGAGAATCGGCTTATCCGCGAAAGGAGAATCTTCGCAAGATGAAGAAAATCATGCTTGTTTTCGGAACTCGGCCGGAGGCCATCAAGATGTGTCCGCTGGTCAATGAGCTGAAGCGCCGCCCGCAGGTGCAGACAGTTGTCTGCGTCACGGGGCAGCACAAGCAGATGCTTCAGCAGGTGCTGGATGCGTTTTCGGTCGTGCCGGATTACGATTTGGCGATTATGCAGCCGAATCAGACGCTTTTCGATGTTACTACCGCTATCCTGACGCGCATTCAGGCAGTTCTCAATCAGGAAAAGCCTGATTTGACGCTCGTGCATGGTGATACCAGCACGGCATTTGTCACCGCACTGGCGTGCTTCTATCTGCATATTCCGGTTGGACATGTGGAGGCTGGGCTTCGTACCTACAACCTCGAAAGCCCTTTCCCGGAAGAGTTCAACCGGAAAGCAGTTTCACTGATTTGCCGGTATCATTTTGCGCCGACGGAAAAGGCAAAGCAGAACCTGCTGCGCGAGGGCAAAGACGAATCGTCTATCTTCGTGACGGGCAACACCTCCATCGACGCGCTGAAAACCACCGTTCGCGCGGATTACACCCACCCGGAACTGACGTGGGCGAAGGGCAGCCGCCTGATTCTCATCACCGCGCATCGGCGGGAGAACCTTGGCGAAGCCATGCACCATATGTTCCGCGCGATTCGCCGCGTATTGACGGAGCACCCCGATGTCAAGGCGCTCTACCCGATTCACCTGAATCCAGTTGTTCGGCAGGAAGCGGCGGAAGAACTGTCCGGGCTGGAACGTCTGCACATTATCGAGCCGCTGGATGTGCTGGATTTCCACAATATCATGGCGCACAGCACGCTGATTCTGACCGATTCCGGCGGTATTCAGGAGGAAGCGCCTGGTCTGGGCAAGCCTGTTTTGGTCATGCGCGACACGACCGAGCGCCCGGAGGGCGTTGCGGCGGGCACGCTCAAGCTCGTCGGCACGTCGGAAGAGACGATTTACCGCGAGTTTACGCGTCTGCTGGATGACCCGGCGGCTTACGCGGCGATGGCGCACGCCAGCAATCCCTACGGCGACGGACACGCCTGCGAGCGGATTGCGGATATTCTGTGTGAATAAACCGCGCTGGGCGCACATACAATCATCGTCGAAACACGGGGAGGAGCGTTCTTCATGAAAAAACAGTCATACCAACGCATCCTCGCTGTGCTGATCAGCCTGATGATTCTGCTGACGGCGGGCATGGCCATCGTCGGCGCCGGACTGCTGCAAACCCGCGAGGATTCGCCGGACATTCTGCCGGAAGCGACGGATACCGCAGATTCGGATGAGTTGCTGATGGCGTCCGACCTTGCACCCGACCCGGCAAAGTGGTTTCTGACTTACGACGGTGATTTGACCGACACGGACGGAAATCCAGTGCGCCTATCCGCCCTGTGCGGACAAACGACGATCCTGCTGTTCTGGTCAAGCTGGTGTCCGGACTGCCAGGTGTACTTGGCGGGCGAATTTGGGGCGGCGGTACAGGCCGCACAAGCGGCGGGGGCGCAGGTCGTTCTTGTCTGCCGAGAGGGGATTCGCGGCGACACACGCGAGAAGGCGGAAGCAGAATTGACGGAATGCGGCATTACAGGCATTCCGTTGTACATGGATGCGGACGCGGCGCTCTTTCACACGCTGGGACTGCGGAGCGTGCCGTCTCTGGCGGTTTTCGATTCGCAGGGGCACCTGCTCCGCGCAACGGCGGATATGCCGAATGCGGATGAAATGGCGCAGCTGCTGGACACGGCACAGCATCCGGCACAGCAGACGCTCGCGTTTTTGAAACAGCTGATTCAGGCGGATGGGGCGATTCCATCCACCTATACGCTGTCCGGCGGCGCGGTTCATCCGGGCGATACTGTGCTTTCCGAGACGATGGGGCAGACCATGCTCTATGCGGCGCAAACGGAGGATGCGGCGCTCTTCTCCGATGCCTGGCGTTATGTCCGTGACAAAATGACCGTCGGCGGCTTAACTGTCTGGCGGATTCAGGCAGGCGAAAAAGCGGCGGCTAATGCGTCGCTGGATGATCTGCGCATTCTCCGCGCGCTGATGGAAGCAGATGCGGTATGGGGCGGCTACGAGCGTGAAATCCGCGAACGGGCGGCGGCGCTGTACGCTGCCTGTGTGGTGGATGATGCGCTGGTCAGCTTTGCGAACGTCGATGGTTCGGGGCGCGGCGATAGTGTCACCCTGTGCTATCTGGATGTGCAGACGATGCGCGCCTTATCCGCCTATGATGTCCGATGGACAGCCGTCGCGAACCGCAGCGAAGCCATATTGACTGATTCGCGCGCGCTCATGAGCAGCGAACTCCCGCTCTACCGCGCTTCCTATACCCCGGCAAAGGATATGTTCAGCAATGCGGCGGCGCAGATGACCGAAGCGGCGCTGACAATCCTGCACGCGGCGCAAATCAGCGCGGCAGGGGAGCAGACGCTGGATTGGCTGGATGCGCAGCTTGGCGCAGGCGCGATTTATGCGCAGTACGCGTCAAACGGGCAGGTCGGCTATGGATTCCGCTATGAAGCGATTGGATCGTATGCTGTCCTGGCACAGGTCGGTGCCGTCAGCGGGCACACGGAGCTTGCGCGGCTGTCGCTGGCGAAACTGGAGAACCGCCGCGTTGCGACGGGGACATTCGCGGGCGCTTATGGCAGCATCAAAGGCGAAACATCCTATACATTTGATGAATTGGAAGCTCTTTTTGCGCTCATGGCCATGAAGCCGTAACGCAGGAAAGGAGAGTGCAGTGTGCGCGCGATTGCGTGGCTGATTGTGAAGCTCAGCGGCTTGTTTGTCAAGCTGTACCACCTGATTTTGAACGCCATCCGCCGGTTTGACCGCGCGATGCGCAAGCGCTACCGTCCGAAGCACCTTGCGCTGATGGTGGTGCTGGTGATTGCGATTACAGCGTCGATTACACTTTTTGTTCCGCCGTATCTGGGGCTGTCCAACGACGGCAGCTTTGCCGCTGTGTTGGCGGATACCGGGCTGTCCCGGCTCGATCCGTCCGACACAGGCGCTTTCTTCAACTATTATGAGCGTGTCTATAATGTCGGCTCGTCCGCGCTTCCGACCGGTACAACGCCGCTAATTCAGCGGATACTGGTGCGCACGGCGGTCGTCATCGACGAACTGGTGACGCACGACGGGCTGTTTGACATGCGCTTCCTCGCAGCAATCTATCTGCTGGTTTACATCCTGCTTCTCATCCCGATGCTCTCCAAGCTGCTGGGACGCGTCAAAGTCTACTCCGAGGGGCTGTTTATCGCGGTTTTTGCTGTGCTAATTTTCGGCGATACCGCCATGATAACCCGCTTTGCCTCTTTTTACACGCAGCCCATTGAGCTGATTTTGATGGTTGCCTTGGCGAACTGCGTCCTGCAGATTCCGGAAAGCCTGAACCGCTTTCTGCCGCAGATTGGGCTTGCCGTCACGGTCATCCTGATGATGGCGGTCAACCAGTACTGCGCGCTGATGGGCATCGTCTTTTCTGTTGCGTACTGGATGCTCATGCGTCACAAAGCGGATGCGCTTCATAAGGGGCTGTATTTGCTCCTTGCAGTGCTGCTGTGCGTCGTCAGCGTCATGCAGACGGGCGATATGCTCAACAATCAGACGGTTAACGAGAAGTACGACCAAATGACGCGCGGCGTTCTCTTTGAGGCGACTGACCCGGAAAAAGCACTGGCGCAGTTCGGCATTGAGGCGCGGTATTCCGTGCTGACGGACACGTATTCCACGCAGAGCTACCCCGTTGTGCTGCCGGAAAGCGGCGCGCTGGATGAGGGCTTTCTTGACCACTACACGACGTCGGACGTGACGCTGTATTACCTGCGCCATCCGATTCAATTGCTGGGGCTGTTTGAGGTCGGCGTGCGCAACGCGTTCTTCACGCGAACGGATTATTCCGGCAACTACGAGCAGTCCAGCGGAATGCCTGCGCGGGCAAAAGCGCTGTTCCTCTCTATCTGGTCAACGTTCAAGGAGCGTTCCGCCCCGCAAACGGCGGCGTCGCTGCTCCTGCTGGTCGTCGCCTTCCTCTTCTTCCGCCGTAAAGCGGACGAAAAGCTGGAATCCGGCAGGGAAGCCGCCAGTGTCTACACCATGCTCAGCGTGCTGCTTTTCGCGGCGGTCACTGTCGAGCTGATGACGGTTGTCATCCTCAGCGGCGATAGTCTGCTGCTGCGCCAGAGCTTCCTGATGGGCTGTCTGATTGACCTGTTGGCGATTATGGCGTGCACTGAGGGACTCCACCGACTGAAAATTATTGAAACGGACGGGCAATGAAGGAGGCTGCCATGAAAAACGAAACGCAATCGGCACTGGTAGCGCGGGACGCGGCTATCATTTTGCTGCTGATCTGGGCGTTTATGCAGGCGCTGCTGATGATTTGGGCACCTGCGGATACGCAGACGACGTATTTGCTGCTGTTGTTCCTGATGGATATTGCCGTGCTGTGCGGCTTTATGGATCGCGTCAACACCGGCACGGCGCTTGCGGCGACGATTACCTGCGGCTGGGTGGCATATAAGCTGTATTCTTTTTATGCCGTGGGCGAAACGGTGTACTTGACCGATTATTTTGTGACTGTACTGCCGCTGCTGGGATCGGGCGCGGCGGCGCTCTTCTCCCGCAGTATGCGCCACGTCAATGCTGAGAACAAGCTGCTGCGCCGTCAGGTGGATGAACAGGTGCTGGTGGACGATGTGACGGAGCTGTACAACCTGCGCGCCATGTATCGCGATGCGCAGATGATGACGGGCTACTGCGTCCGCAACCATCTGCCGATTTCGCTGATGATTATCCAGATGCGCTACGAAAGTGAACTGCGCGGGATGCTGTCCCACAGCCGCTATATCCAACTGCGCAAGCGACTGGCGGAACTGGTGATGGACAGCGTGCGCGTAGAGGATAAGGTCTATTGCATTGACGAGCATGGCACGATGGCGATTTTGCTGACCTCCAATGAGGCAAACAGCGCCTATGTCCGCAGCCGTATTATTGCAGCGGTGACGAAGGAGGATGCTTTTGACGGCATTCTGGAGCGCGGGACGCACATGGATCTGCGCTTTGCCTGCAAGGAGTACGACGAGCATTTCGGCAAGGACATGATGGCGTTCAAGAAAGCCGTTGAGAGCGAGCTGGCGTATGATGTGTAAGGCGAAAGCGTGGGTACTGGCGCTCGCGGCGGGGCTGCTGCTTCTGCTGATACCCGCACAGGCGCGCGCGGATGTGACCCGTCTGCTGATTTTGAACGACGAGCAGACAAGTGAGACGAGCGCAGCGGCGACGGACGTCCTGCGGCGATTCGCGCTCTATTCCAGCTGGACATGTACGTTTGTCAGCAGCGAGGATGTGCCGGACACCGACGGCTACACCGCCGTCATCATCTGCACCGACCCGAATCGGGCGCTGAATGCGTCGGCGGCGCTGGCGATTCAAGAGAGCAAACTGCCCGTTTTCGTCATCGGCGCGGGCGGCTTGGCGGAGCTGACGAAAACGCAGGTATATGAAGGTTCGCTGACATTGCGCTTGCAGACGCAGGCAAACGCCGCGAACGATATGCTGCTTTCCGGCAATTCGCTTCTGCTGATGAAGAAAAGCGGCAAATCGCTCGGCGGACAGATTTTCGTCGGTGCGCAGGCATTCCCGCTTTGCCAAACGGCGGGAAACATCACCCATTTGGCATACTTTGACCCGTCGCAGGAAGCGCAGTGCGCGTTCCTCTCAACGCTGCTGCAAACGTGGCTGTGGCCCTACAAGAATTCCCCGACCGCGTACGGGCAGTATCTCGTGCTTGACCGCATTTATCCGTTTGCCGACCCGGAGCGGCTGCTGTCGCTGGTGGAGATGCTCGAGATGGAAAATGTGCCGTACGTACTGTGTGTCATGCCGATTTACGCCAACGCTGATTATCCGGCGATGAAGCGTTTCTGCGAGGTGCTGCGGTATGCGCAGAGCCGCGGCGCGGGCATTGTGATGCACGTTCCGCAGGTGACGCTGCTGAACGTGACGGTGGAGGACTTGCAGGAGAATATCGCCAATGCGTATTCCGCCTATTCGCGCTATGGCGTCTACCCGCTGGCGATTGAAGCGCCGGATGTGTGGCTGATGAGCGAAAAGGGGCAGGATGTCCTGCGCGGATGGCGAACGGTGTTCCTCTTCCGCTCGGATGAAGCGCTTTTCGGCGAGAAGCAGGCGGAGAACACGGCGCTGCGCGATGGCCACCAAATCGTCGCGCCTGCCTACGCTGACGCGACCGCCTTCACCAACGCCTACGCACAGGCGATTTACCTTGACCCGTCAGAGGATATCGAGACGCTCCGGACACAGGTCAATCGGCTGAAGAACTCCCGCACAGCGCTCAAGAAGCTTTCAGATGTGGAAGGCATCGTCTATGCGGGCGACCTGTATGTGCATTTTTATCCGGCGGATGGGCTGTATGTCAACGGACAGGCAGCGTCGCTTGCCTATCAGCGCTTCAATTACGACGAGGACTACGTCTACGACCGCGGCTTTGTGCAGTATATGACAGAGCAGATTCAGGCGAGCAACAAGCTGATTCTGGCGTTTGTGGCTGTAGCGTGTACGATTTTCATTGCCGGGATGATTATTTCACGGCGGACGACGCGGCGGCAGCTGCTGGGCAACCATACGCACGCGAAAGACGAGCAGGAGGGGGTGAATCTGCATGACGGCGGCTGATTATTTGATGCTGATTTCGATGGTCTGCATCTGGGCGCTGATGGCGATTAACGTCTTTCTGTCCGTCGGCGGATTCCTGTATTACCATCAGTGCAGCAAAACGGACGGGCATGTGCCGATTGACGAGTACCCGTTCGTGTCGATAATGGTGCCGGCGCACAACGAGAGCGTCGTCATCCGGCGTACCGTCCGCGCCCTGCTCAACTTCGACTACCCGCACGACCGCTACGAAATCATCGTCATCAATGACAACTCCACTGATGACACAGCAAATGTGCTCAAGCAGATTCAGGCGGCGAATACCGACCGCAACCTGATTGTCGTCAATACGGATAACGTTGTCGGCGGGAAAGGGAAGTCTAACGCGCTGAACATCGGCTATTCGGTAGCAAAAGGCAGCGTGTTTGCGATTTACGATGCGGACAACACGCCCGAACCGCAGGCGCTGCGCATTCTGGTGGAGAATCTGATGAGCGATTCGTCGCTGGGCGCGGTCATCGGCAAATTCCGCACACGCAATCGAAACGCTTCGCTGCTCACGCGCTTTGTCAACATCGAGACGCTGGCGCACCAGTGCATGAATCAGGCGGGGCGATGGTTCTACTTCGGGCTGTGCACCATTCCGGGCACGAACTTCGTCATGCACCGCCACATCATTGAGGAAATCGGCGGCTGGGATCCGGACGCGCTGTCGGAGGACACGGAAATCAGCTTCCGCATCTACCGCATGGGCTACAAAATCAAACTTGTGCCGCAGGCAGTGACGTGGGAGCAGGAGCCGTTTCGCCTGGGGATTTGGTTCAAGCAGCGTACCCGCTGGGCGATGGGCAACCTGTATGTGCTGATCAACAATTTCAAGTATATCTTTGATCCGTCCGGCGGCAAAATGCGCATGGATGTGCTGTACTACGCGCTGGTTTATATCCTGATGGCATTCACGCTCGTCTGCTCGGACACCATGTTCGTTCTGGGTGTGCTGGGGTACAGCCATGTGTCGCTGGGCGGCTTGTCCACGATGGTGTGGGTGATGGCGTGCGCGCTGTTTGAGTGCAACGTCATGCTGACGCTGGCGCAGGAGAAGAATGAGTTCAATCTGCAATCGGCGGCGCTGGTTATGCTGATGCTGTTTACCTACTCGAAACTGTGGGTGGTTGTTGTCCTCCGCGCCATGTGGATGACGGTGAAGAAAATCGTCAGCAAAGCGGATTACACTTGGTATAAGACCGAACGTTCCGCAGACTAATCAGAAGGGATGGATTGAGAACGATGAACACACGCTATTTCACAAGCCGTCTGCTGGCTTTGATGCTCGCAGCGCTGCTGGTTTTCTCCTGCGCTGCGGCGGAGGAAACCGAAATTCCCAGCGGTGTGGTGGACAATTTTGTCCAGAGTGAAATTGAAAAGCAGCAATCTGCCAGTGACGCAACGGCATTTGAGGCAGGCGCGGCGGCAGGGGAGTATTATGCTGATTTCACCTTCGGCGGCGTGCAGACACTCAGCGGCATTACGACGACGCTGAGCCTGTACGCAAATCTGCCGAAGTACGCCAAGCCCGTCAGCGCCGTGCTGCGCCTGAGCTACACCGCATCCGACCTGATTCTGACGGACATTTCCTCCCTGACGTACTATATGAACGGCGCGCCGTTCGGCTCGTCGAAGATTGTCGCGCGTTCCGACGGCGCGCAGACCGTGCTGTATGTGAGCGTCCCGGTGGAACTGCTTACGACGGGCTATAATCTGCTCGAAATTCTCTCGTATGTCCGCCTGACGGACGACGAAGGCTGCCGCGACGACTACAATGGCGCGAACTGGGTCAAAATCGCGGACACGACCTGCCTGCGTATCTACTACGAGATTTCCGATGATGCGGATGAACTGTACATGTACCCATACCCCTTCATTTCGCTGATGAATCCCGACGGCGCGGAGAGTGTGGTTGCCGTCAGCGACGCGGCGGACGAAGCCGAGCTGACCGCCGCCATGATGCTGATGGCGGGCATGGGCAACAGTCTGTCTGCCGAAAACGCCATGACGCTGTGCCGCCTGTCGGACGCGAAAAGCGAAAACGTGCTGTATGTGGGACTGAAGAAGAACACGCCGGAGTATCTGCTGTCTCTGCTGACGCAAAGCGTTCCTGCAACGGGCGCACTGGTGCAGCGCGCGACGGATGGCGACACATCGTATCTGCTGATTGTCGCGGAGGAAGAAGCCGCGCTCAGCGAAGCCGCCGCGCTGCTCAGCGACACATCCCGCGTGGCGCAGCTCCACACATCGCAGACCTACGTTTCCGTCGGCGAAGCGCAGCAGTATGCCCTCGCGTCGGAAACGTCCGGGCTGACGCTTGCGGGGCAGTACACCATTAAGGACATTTCCGGTAACGGCATCAGCTTCTCCGGCCCCTTCACGCAGAAGATGACGATCTATCTGCCCGTCGCGAAGGACTATGTGCTGTCCAGCGAAAGCCGCTTCTCTTTCGACATTCGGTACAGTGAGAATCTGGATTTTGACCGCAGCCTCGTCACGTTCTACTGGGGCACGAGCATCCCGCTGTATTCCCACAAGCTGACCAAGGAGGGCGCAACGGGCGAAACGCTGACCTTCTCCGTCCCGGCGGACGCCATCGGGGAGGCAGGCAGCAGCATTACCGTTGTGTTTGACCTCGAAATCAAGGATTTGGACTGCACCGTGCGGTCGATGAACACGCCGTGGGCGTATATCGCGGCGAACTCGTCACTGTACCTGCCGGCGGGCGAAAACACAACGCTGAATCTGGCAAATCTGCCGGCACCGTTCCAGCGCGCAAGCCGCATGAACAACGTTGTGATGATACTCAGCGATGACGCGACGCAGACGGAATTGACGCTCGCGGGGCGCATCATGACGATGCTCGGCGCGGGCAGCACGCCCTATGGCTCGCTGAAAGTCATCCGCGCGGAGAATTTCCAAGCAGCCGCCTACGGCAACAGCAACCTGATTGTCGTCGGTCTGTCCGACCGAAACAGCGTCCTCAAGCAGATCAATCCTTACCTGCATTTCCAGTACACGGACGATATGACCAGCCTTGCCGAAAGCACGAAGCTGGTGATGACGACGGATTATGCCCACGAAGCCAGCGTGCTCCAGCTGATGAAATCCCCCTACAACGAGACGATGGCGCTGCTGACCGCTTCCGCCGCGACCGAAGCAGGCTTGCAGAACATGATGGCGCGCTTGAGCACGGAAAAGAACCGCTGGTCGCTGGGCAAGGAAGCGCTGGTGGTGGACAGCTATGGCGGCGCATCCAGCTATCAGTTCACCGTGTCCACTGCGCTGACGCAGAACGCGGAAAAGCCGTCGTTCGCGGATGTTATCGTGCAGAATCGTGAGCCGATGACGCTGCTGCTGGTCGGCATGGGCTGCATGTTGGTGCTGCTGCTTGCTGCGGTGCTGCTGCTCGTGCGTATTCACCACCGCAGAAAGTACGACGATAAGTAACCTGATTTTCGGCGAGGCGGAGGAAGGAGACAAAGGCTCATGCTGTTCAACTCCATCGAATTTCTGCTGTTTTTCCCGGCAGTCGTGCTCTTGTACTACGCGATTCCGGGCAAACTGCGCGTCTTTTGGATTCTTCTGACGTCTTACCTGTTCTACATGAACTGGAATCCGGCGTATGCGCTGCTGCTGCTTTTCTCCACGGCGGTCACGTTCCTTTTCGGCTTGCTGATCGGGAAAAGGCGTACCAAGGAGAAAGCAGCGGCAGAGGCAGGACGCCCGATTCACCAGCTTTCCAAGGTCTGGGTCGGCGTGTCCTTCGCTGTCAACCTCGCGATTCTCTTCTTCTACAAGTATTTCGACTTTACCGTTGATAACCTCAACGTTATTCGCGGGTGGATGGGTCTTGCGCCTGTCACACCCGGTTTTGACGTGTTGCTGCCTGTCGGCATCTCATTCTACATCTTTCAGGCGCTGTCGTATGTCGTTGATGTTTACCGCGGCGACGTGCGCATGGAGACGAATTTCATCAAGTACGCGGCGTTTGTCAGCTTCTTCCCGCAGTTGGTCGCCGGACCGATTGAGCGTTCGACCAACCTCCTGACGCAGTTCGACACGCCGCATAAGCTGGAATACGATAACGTCCGCGACGGTCTGCTTCGGATGGTCTGGGGCTTCTTCCTCAAAATCGTCATTGCTGACCGCGCCGCGATTCTGGTCAATCAGGTGTTCAATTACTGCAATTACTACGAAGGCCCGACCGTGCTGATTGCGGCGGTTCTCTTCGCGTTTCAGGTTTACGGTGACTTCGCGGGCTATTCCAATATCGCCATCGGCGCGGCGCAGGTCATGGGCTTTAAGTTGATGAAGAACTTTGAGCGCCCGTATCTCGCTGTGTCCGTATCGAACTTCTGGCGGCGCTGGCATATCTCGCTCAGCACATGGTTCCGCGATTACTTATACATTCCGCTGGGCGGCAACCGCAAGGGGACGGTGCGCAAGTACATCAACCAGATGATTGTCATGCTCGTGTCGGGCTTGTGGCACGGCGCGGCGTGGAATTACGTCATCTGGGGTGGCATCAACGGGCTGTATCAGGTGGCGGGCGGCATCACGAAGCCCTTTCGCCGCCGCATCCAGCAGAAAACCGGCGCGCGTACGAACACGCTGAGCTGGCGCATCGGGCAGGTTCTGACGACGTTTGTGCTGATTGACCTGTCATGGATTTTCTTCCGCGCGAATAACCTTGGTGACGCCATGCACCTCCTGTCGAGCCTCTTCCGCGGCTGGAACACCAATATCTTCTTCGATGGCAGTCTTCTGAAGCTGGGGCTTGACCAGACGGAGTGGCTTGTGCTGCTGGGCGCGCTGCTGATTCTGCTGGCGGTCAGCCTGATGCAGGAAAAGGGCGTGTCCGTGCTGGAAGCAGTCAAGCGGCAGCAGCTTTGGTTCCGCTGGCTGATTTACCTCGCGGCGATTTTCGTCGTTCTGCTGACGGGCATCTACGGCCCCGGCTTCGCGGCATCGTCGTTCATCTACTTCCAATTCTGACGAAGGGAGCGCGGAAAGAATGAAAAAGCTGATTCAAAAAGCCGTCAAGGTTCTCACCTTCCTTCTGGTGCTGGCGCTGTGCTATGGACCGATGGATCAGGTGCTGAAAATCAAGACGGACGACATGGTGTCGATGGTGAAGCTGCGTCGGCTGCCGCCGGACACAGTGGATGTGCTGCTCGTCGGGTCGTCGCATATCGGGACAAATGTTGATAATCAGCAGATTTTCGATGAATATGGTATTTCAAGTTACAATTTGTGGGTTGGCATGCAACCGATCTGGAATATTTACTATTGCTTGAAAGAAGCGCTGTCAGCACAAAGCCCGCAGATTGTGATTGCTGAAGTGTACTTAAGCACGACAACAATGGACTATTCGCCCAAAGAAACAGCAATAAAAAACGTCGAATTGCTGAACTTTGGAATCAACAAAATTCAAGCGGCTTTTGCTTCTTACGAAAAGTGGACGGATGCCGTAGAAGCCTTGTGGGGATTGCCGTACTATCATGAACGGTATGATGATTTAACTATTGCGGATTTTGTGCAGGAAAATGATTTGTCGCTTCCTGCGCCGAGACGCCCGGAGGGTGGCGTGGCTATCCTAAAAATGCTGGATTATGCTTCCATTACAGATAAACTTCCGATTACTGAAAAAAACGAACAGTATTTGCGAAAAATTATTGATTTGTGCAAGCAAAAGAACATTACGCTAATATTGATGGCTGCGCCGTTTGAAGCGACAGAAGAAGCTGCTATGCGGCTGAACACTGTTGCAGAAATTGCCAAAGAAGAAGGCGTACCGTTCCTCAACTATGTGAAGGAATGGGATAGCCTTGGGATGGACGCAAACACTGACTTTTACGATGGCGGTCACTTCAATAATCAAGGTATTGTTAAGTTTTCCCGCATTGTGGGACAGTATTTATCACAGAATTATTCTTTGCGTGATTGTAGAAAAATTGAAGGATTTATATGGAATGCTTCGCAGACAACTGCTGATAAAAACAAAGCAGAGTTTATCTTAAGCAATCAGTTCTCTGGTGATGGTGTTTCTGAATACTATGATACAAAGATTAAACTCTATGAAAATCGTTATAGTTCATGGACAATATTGACCCAAATTGGTCTGCCCTTGCCAGACACGAATGAGGGGCAGGTCGTTATGGCTTGCTTTGATGAGCAAAATGGCGAGAATTATCGTGGATTGCTGATTCGCGGTGAAGGCAATGCGCTCCAAGTGATATTGGGGAACAATCGTACATTCATGCTGCCACTTTTGCATGGTGATTCCGCTACGCTTGCTATCACCAAGGATAATGAACGATATTCTATTTATCTAAATGGTGAAAAACTCTATGAGAATGAGCAGCTTCCCTGCGACGCCTATTCCGGCACGCTCCTCCTCGGCTGCGAAGAACTCACCCCCGGCGGGGAGAAGTTCCGCTTCTCGCCCACGCGCGTGCTGAACCTCGAAGTCTATGACAGCGTGCTGACGGAAAGCGAAATCCTTGCGTGGCAGCCGGAAGACCTGCCCGAAGCGCCCAAGCCGCTCGGCATCGGCGTGAAGGACGCGGCGGAAGTCTACACGCTTCCGGAGCAGTTCGTCGGCGGCGACGAAACGTATCGTCAGGCGTCGTATCTCGATACGCAGACACAGCTGTTTGCCTCCACTGCGACGCGCTTCACCCTGCTGACCAGCGTCACGCCGAGTGAAAATCCCGGCAATGGCGTGTTCCTGTCCTGCTTCGACGAGAATGCCAAGAACTATCGCGGTCTGCTGATCCGCCAGCTGGACAACGCGCAGATCAACATCGTTTTCGGTCAGAATGTCGGCGTGACTGTGCCGGGCGAATTTGACCGCGAAATGCATATCGCCATCGTCAAGGACGGCGCAAGCTACCGCATCTATGCGGACGGTCTGCTCGTCGCCGAAGCCGAATCGCCTGCGGATAGCTATGACGGCACGCTGCTCATCGGCGCCCAGCGCGACGCGGACGGCAATATCTTCCGCATCAGCCAGACGCGGGTGAACCACCTGTCCCTCTATGCAGGTGTGATGACGGAAGCGGACATTGCGGCATATGACTTCGCCGACGCGCTGCTGCCGCCGGAAATGGTTGCGGAATCCGCCGCGTACACCATGCCCGGCGCATTCGTCGGCAACGGCAGTGACCGCGCGCTCGACACGGGCGTGAAGCTCTACGACGTCGCGACGAAGGACTGGACGCTCGACACCGTCATCGACGTGCGCAAGGGCGTCAACAACGGCGTCTACATGTCCTGCTTCAGCGAGGAAACCGGGCATTACCGCGGCTTCATGCTCCGGCAAGACAATGCCGATACGCTCACGGTCTACGTTGGCAATAGCGTCGGCGTCACGGTGGATTTGCCGCAGGGCACGTCGCTGATGCACCTCGTGGTCGTCAAATCCGGCAGTCAGTACACGATTTGGCAGGATGGTCAGCTTGTCCAGCGCGTCGAAAGCGCCTGCGATAACTACGACGCGACGCTCCTCCTTGGCGCACAGCGCGATGCGGATGGAAACCTGTTCCGCTTCTCGAACGCGGGCATCCGGACGCTGAACATTACGGACGGCGCGCTGTCTGACACGGACGCAGCGGCGCTTTCCGCCCCTGTGAAGGACAACAGCCGATTCTAACGCATATCGAAAGAGAGGAATCTTGCGCATGGAACAGACACGACGGGCGAGGCTGACCGGATTGATGGCGGCACTGCTGACCGTAGCGGCGATTCTGTGGACGCTGTTTGCGTCGCCGTCCATCGGGGTGGTGGCGGACGGCAGCTATGCTTCGGCGGCGGAAGGGCTTGCGCTGCGCTATGCGGAAGAGAGCATCCTGACCGGGCAGCGCGTGGAGGAATTCGCCTATGAGGACACGGCGTATTCCACGCTGTTATTCGCTTCCCGAACCTCCGTCGGCGCGGCGGTTGTGCTCGTCCGGCTGGCGACACACCCGTTCGGTCTGGGTTTCAGCACACGCTATTTGGCGGTCGTGTATGCGCTGCTGATGGGCTGGGGCGCGTACCTGCTGGCGAACGGGCTGGCGCGGCGGTCGCGCACGGCGGCGATTCTTGCGACGCTCGGACTGCCGCTTGCGCTGGCGAATCCCGCTGTCATTGGCTATTTGAACAGCCTGTATGCGGTCGGCGCTTCCATGGCATATTTGCTTCTTTTCCTCGGCGCGACGGTTTATTGCTTGTGCCGGGAAAAGGGATGCGGCGTTCAATGGGCGCTGCTGGTGCTTTTTGCGGCGCAGCTGATGCTGCGTACCATGGCGCAGATGATGGTGCTGCTGCCTGCGGCGGGGCGGGGGGGGGGGGGGGGGGGGGGGGGGGTTGGCGCGATCCGCTACGCCAACCGCTGGCGCGT
>ERZ780070.449-NODE-449-length-18562-cov-3.483871_pt1 | contig 18562 bp, 29 predicted proteins | sample MGYA00511577_ERZ780070 | MGnify/ENA primary metagenome ERZ780070 (study PRJEB29588, sample SAMEA2162530) | human gut metagenome | biome: human gut; feature: human-associated habitat; material: faeces | place: Denmark | collected 2008/2010 ...
CCGCCTCTGCCGCGTATTTCCCCTGCGCCGGTTCGCAGAAACGCGCGGCGGCGGTATGGTTCGCCAGCACGGCCACGCGCAGGCCCTTCAGTTTCGGGAAATAGGCCGCAGTGTCGGTCATGCCGATGAACGACATGAACGTTTTCTTTGTCATGCACCACTTCGCGCCCGCTTCATACTCTGCGGGGATTGCCGCTTCAGCGTCACAAAGAACCTTATATGTCAGCTTGCCCGCAGTTCCTGCGGCAACCTCAATCGCCTGACCTGTCGGCGCGGTATTTGCAAGAATACCCGTAGGCATTCCGTTTCCGTCACCGTCAACAATTGCGTATTCGATCGCGCGAAGCATTGCAAGCGATACGTTTTTGACAAACAGTGCTTCAAATGCAGACAGTGCCATTGTCGCGACCTCTTCGGTCATCGCGACTTCACAGCGAAGTTTGAAGTGTGTGAAGCTGATCGCAGTGTCAAGAACAGTCTTTGTCACGGTTGAACCGTTGCCCTCGCCGCTTGTGGACGAAGCAAGGGTTGTCGTGTTACGTCCGACCCATGTTGCAACGGGCTTCGTTGCTTCCTTCGGGATTGTCTGCCCTACGGGATAAGCGGTCTTTGTGACAAGGTTGTAAATCGTTCCGACAGATTCAAGTTTTTCGATGATCTGATTCAGAAGATTTTCGGGAATGACAGTGCCGACATTGTCCGCGCCCGTGCTGTTTCCTGCGGCGGCGCGAAGTTCGCCCATGTTGCCGTTTGCGATATACTGCTTGAATGCCTTGCGATATTCAAGCGAAGTCGTGTCGGCTTCAGAAGCCTTTCTAAAATTCATGCCGCCGAGTTTCGCTTTTCTGCCTTCGCCGCCGTCTCCGTTGCCGCCGTCTCCGTTGCCGCCGCCAGCGGGTTCGTCAAGGTCTTTCAGCATATCTTCGCAATCTGCGATTTCTTTTGCAAGTGCGGAAAGAGTTTCGCCGATTGCGGCGCGTTCCTCTTTGCTGTCACTCTCGATCAGTGCTTTGTTCAGGTTGTCGCGCTGTTCCTTCTTTGCGGCAAGCATTTTCATAAGTTTGTCTTTCATTTTCTTTCTGCTCCTTTGTACTGTTTGATAAGATTTTTTATATATAGATTTGCGCTTCTGTTTTCCGCAGAAGACTTGCGCTGACTGCGTGCTTTTTCCAACACGCCCTTGTCAATTTCCGTGACAAGATCACCCCGCGCATTAATGGATGTCGTTTTATATGCAGGGAAGTTTACTGCCGAAACTTCTATCAGCGGGTCGATTTCCTCAATGAAGCGTTTCGGATAATCTGTGTCTAAATCTTCCCACCGTTCCCGCTTGACACCGAACATGAATGACATTGCATTGATAACGCCGTCTTCAATTGCAAGACACAAATCGTTTGCGTCTGTCCTCTTTCTGTTCGGGTTTGCAAGCATTTCGATTTTGTCATCCTTGATTGTCAGCTTCATGCCGCCGAGTTTTTCAATCGGGATGACAGTCCGCGCGATTGCTTTTTCATCTATGTTGTGATTCCAAAAGAACCGCACATCATTTATGACGCTTTCTTTGATCGCGCCTTTGCAGATTGTTTCTTCAAACCAACCGCCGATATCGGTCGGCGTGTCGAAGACAATCGGAACGCCTTCAATCAGCCCGCTGTTTTCATCAGCCCTGAATTCGGCGAAGTAATTTCGTTTTATGTATTCCATATCTTTCACCCGTTAATCTTTCAGACTATTGTTGTTTGAATCGTCAAGTAATGAATTGTAGCCCTGCGGGATTGCGTCCCCTGCGCCATTCGGCAACGGCGCATATCCGAGCAATTCACGCGCTTCGTCTTTCGTGAAAATCCCTGCGGGAAGTCCGATTTGAAGCGCAGACAATTTGTTTTCCATCGACATGAATGTTATGTCGTGCGGGTACAGAATGATTTCGTTTCCGAAAGCTATTTCCCGTTCTGAAAACATAACGCGCGACATTGCCTGACCTAAACTTTTGATGTCCGCTTCAAGTGCGTGTTCATAATACGCTTCTTTCTGCACTTTGGTATAATCGCCGTTCAGGATTGCAAGGCTTGTGCCGTTCGCCCGAAGAATAGTTTCATAGAAAAACTTTGTCGTTTCCCCGTCAACAAGTTTAATGTCACGCGGCATTGAAACATAATCTGTTTTCAAGTCCGTGAACATTATCCCGCTTTTGTTGTTCTTCAGATCGGCTTCAAAGTTTTCACGCGCTTTCTTTGATTCATCGTCATCAAGATATGAATTGTATCTGACAAGCCCGTTTATCTGACACGAACAGTCAAGGGCTTTCGCAATTGACTGCGTCAACATATCATACTGACGCAAAGTTTTCAGAAGTCCGATATTATCATTGCCGCCGAACATACTGCCGCCGAAATAATCATTCACGCCGTAGTCTTTGCGCCAATGAATTATTTCATCAACGGGAAGTGTCGTTTCAACCCCGTTCGCAAACGCAAGATGAATGAACATTTCATCGTTATCGTTTGCAAGATAGTCAACCGTTGACGGCTTCAGCGGGTACAATGCTGTATAGTATCTTTCGCCGCCTTTGGTCTTGTAGTATTCGGGATAAATGAAAACATTCTTGTTCAGTTCAAGCAGGATTGTTATTTTTTCAAGGAAGTCAGCCGTTGTCATGTACGGATTCGGGCGGTTCAGAACCTTTGAAATACTGCTGTCAAGTATTACGCTTTGTTTCCCGTCCACAGTGCGAATGTGACGCGGTTGCAGTTTCTTGAATTCGTTCGCTTTACATCTGATCGACTGAACGACAATATCGCTTGAATATATATTATCCCCGAAAGAGGAATAAAACGGCGAAGCCCCTGACATTGTCGGCGCGTATCGAAGCCCGCTTTTCTCTTTCTTTTTGCCGAAGAAAAATTCTTTCAGCCCCACTTTCTCACCTTCTCACTGTGCCTGACTTTAAGTGTTTCGATATTCTTCAAAATACGCCTTGATTTTCTGCGGCAACGCATTCCATAACGTATTTGAAAAAGAATTCGCAATCGTTCGCATTGTCTCTGATCGCTGTTCAATCTCTGCTTTCAGTTCTTCAATGCGGCTGTCTTTCGCTTTCACCGATTTGTTATATTCGATGATTCTTTTCCGCAGTTCGTCTGTCATTCCGTCACCCCGTTCAGAATCATGTTCAGTGCTTCTTCAAGATTTGCAATCCGTTCTTCGGTTGTCAGTTCTGCGTGCTGTTCGATTTCGGGCTGTGCGGTTTCCGCTTCCATTGCCGCGACTTCTTCGGCGGTCATCTCAACAATTTTTCCATTAATCCATTTTTTCATTGTCTTATCTCCCGTATATTGTCATTTTTCCCGCAGTAAATCTTGATTCAGTATATGGAGCCATAAATCTGATATATGATATTGTGTCATTCGGAATATCATTATTATTACCGCGTATGTAATTCAAAGCACCTGTGTTCCATGTGTTAATACATGAAAAATATGATCTTATTCCCGCAGGAAAAGTATAGAAATCCCAATATTCTGCTTTTGTGTCAAATGCGCCTACTTGTGCGTTATTCGTATACCAAGGAAAAGATGAATTAAAACACAAATATATCGACATTGATTCTTTTGCGGTAATTCCTTCCCCGATTATGTGCAATTCTTTGACCGCAAATGGATTTCCCTCTGAATCTTCTGTGATTTCGATTGTTCTTATTTCTTCGGTTATTTCAACAGTGTTAATCAGCCGCCAACCGCCCGCGCGGTCAATGCTTATTGTTCCATCCTCATCAACATTTATATTGTCACCGATTTTGACACCGCCAAAAACAGAATCGGTTGCCGCAGGAAGAACATAATCAACTTGATTAACTTCCATGTTTCCGAGTTCTTTTCCCTGATAATAAATAGGCATTTTTGATATCTCCTTTTACTTGATATAACGCTGAAAATCTGAATTGAATTTCAGCAAAGTCGCATACAGAATGATGAACACGACCGCGCCATCAATTCGCTTGCTTGCTTGCGACTTGACACAAGAATAATTTTCGTGTCCGTCAACCTTACAGCAAGCATTCGACAGACACCATTCGTCAACGGGGTTGCTTCCGAAGTTAATCACATGACTTGTGAAATCCCGTTCAGCCCATTTCATAGGCGTTGACATTGTCTTCTGATTGATCGCTTCGCGTATTTCGTCCGAAACTTCGTCAATGCTCTTTTCAAACTCTCGCGCATATGCTTTGTCATATCCGCATTTCAGAACCGTGATTCCGTATTGCTTTTTCAGCTTGACAATGTATTCTGTGACAAGCGTCAAATCAATGATACTGCCCGAACAGATCGTCATATATCCTTTTTGCGCCCATTCTTTATACTGTGCGCCTGCGCTTCTGTCCGCGCTGTCGGTCAGCTTGCTTTCGGGAATCCAATAATGCGAAAACACGTATTTCGTGTTATCGTTCGGACGCATAAACAACAATTTTAGATTTGTCAAGTCGGTTGTCTGCGAACAGTCTAAAGCCGCCAAGCATACACAACCGCGAAAATCTTCAAGCGAAAGTTTCTTTTGCGGATATGTGAAATCTTCAAGTTTCAGCCATGTTTCCGCGCTGTTCTGCTTGATGTTGAAATCTTTGCAAAGCAAATGCAGACGCGCGGCTTTGTCGGTTCTCGCGATGTCAACATCTCGCCGCAGTTTTTCGATTTTCTTCACGCCGTAACGCAATGAAGGATTGCTTTTTTCCCATGATGATTCATCCTGCCATATCTCTTGTTCGCTGTCCTGCTCAAAGAGGAACGGCAGAAAATGAATGTCATCAATTTCGCCTTCGATTATCTTCTTTGCGCGTTCGATCTTCTTATCAAGATAGCACCCGTCACGGCTGAAGCCCTGCGTTGTGCAATTTATGAAAAGCGGTTCGTCTTTGGTTGACATTCCGCGCCAACAGCTTTCAGCGATTTCACAGTTTCCGTTTTCTTCATCGACATCGTGACTTTCGTCTTGATATGTCTTTGTATAATTGCCGCCGTCTTTGTTTTGCGTTTTGCTTGACATACGGCTGATAATGACATTTTTTCTGTCGTTTCGGATTTCGGAAAGGTTCTGACTTGTGATTGCTTTCTTCGGGTCAAGACGCTGACGCATTCCCGCGATTTCGCGCCATATATAACGGCACTGTTTATCATCATTGGACGCGCAACAGATTTCAACGCCGCCTTCGCCGATAAACAAATCTGTGTTTCCGTCAGCCGCAAGAAATGTGCTTTTGCCGTTCTTTCGTCCGATTTCAAGCAGTGCTTCGACAAATCGCCTGAAGCCCGTGTCAGTCATCTTGAAGCTGTACAACGCTTCATAGAATGCAAGCTGAAACGGCATTAATTGAACGGGCTTGTTGAAATACGGGTGTTTCGACTGCAAGCACATCGATTGAATAAATCTGATTCGCTTGTGCGCTTCTGTCGTGTCATATATGTAAAGCGGATTGTTCAAGTCTTCAATCAGATTTTCGACTTCTTTTCTAATCCAATACCCCGCGACAATATCCCCGCTTGTGATTAAATCGTGATACTGTTCAAGATATGTTTTCATTTCAGCGCAAGCCACCCGCAGAAATTACAGCAACGCCAAAAGCCGTCAACCGTTTTGAAGCCCGCATTGTAAAGCATTTCTTCATTCCACTTTGATGTTATCGGAACAAGAACGCCTTCAAGGGCTTTTCGCTTGCTTTCGATTTGCTCCTGCGTGTATCTGTGATCGCTCTTTATTGAATAGTATGTGTCAACAAGAATGCGTTCGACATCTGCGCTGTTGCCGAGAACCTTTTCAACAAGAATGAACGCGCCGTGTTCGTTCAGATTTTCATATATCCTGCGAAGAATGTCGTGTCGGTATTCAATCGGAATGAATTGCAGTGTCAGAACAGACAGCGTCAAATCTGCGCGTTCTTTCGGAAAGTCTTTCTTGATATCCATATCGACAACGGCCACATTTGAAAAATCTTCGTATGTCATGCGACACGCTTCAATCATCGGCTTGCTGACTTCACAGCCGATTATCTTTACACCATCAGCCGCAAAGCGTCTGAACGATTCGCCGCGTGAACAGCCTAAATCAATCAATGTGCTGTCTTTGTTTACGAAATTCCGACCCACTCTGTATATCAGATCGCGCATTGATTCATATTCGGGAATTGATCGCTGAAGCATATCATCAAAGACTTTCGTCACGTCTTCGTCAAATTCCCATTTGCCGTGTTTTATGACTTTGTCTTGCATAGAATTTCCCTCGCAATCGTTTCAGAAATATTCTTCATCATGACGGGCGGCACCATTCTGCCGAGCCGTTCCCACTGTTGCGCGAATGTACCCGTCAGAATGAAATCATCGGGAATGCTTGTTATGCGCTTCAGTTCGCTGATAGTAAACTTTCGATCTTCTGACGGATGAAAGACGCTTGCACAGCCGTCATTTCCCGTCTGACAAACTGTTGAACACGGATAATCCCAAGACTGACGAATTAAATTGAAACGCGAATTCTTTTTCAAAGGATCGCCCGCAATCGGTCTATTGGGATTCTTCGATATTCGTTGCATGACGCGATAAACGGAATATTCTTTGATTGCTTCTGCGCGTTCCTGCGCTTCTTGCGCATTGCTTTCGGGAAGATTTTTGAAAGCGTCTGCAAGCGTGTAATAATAATTAAACGGCTTCGGAAACACTGGCGCAAGATTCAAGTCGTTTCGCACACCATGAAAAATAACGCGCTGTCGATTCTGCGGAACGCCGAGCCACTGCGCATTTAATAACTGCACCCGCACGAAGTACCCGCAATTTTTAAGTTCCTGAAGAATCAGTTTGAAATATCCTTTTGCTTTACCTTTCACAAGCCCCGAAACGTTTTCAGCAATAAAACATTTCGGTTGCAATCCCTTCAGCAACCTTGTATATTCAAAGAATAAGTCATCGACACGTTGCTTTTTGCCGTCCGAATAACTTCTTTCTTCGCCCCATCCTTTTTCACGGCTTCCCGCTGTGCTAAAAGCACAGCAAGGCGGTGACCCGTCAAATAAATCAAGTTCGCCACGCTTCAGACCTGTGATTTCAAGAATGTCTTCGGGCATTACCTGACGAATATCACGGGTATCAAGATATGCGCTGTGATTCGCTCGATACGTCTTTTGCGCTTCCTCAACGAATTCATTTGCATATACCACATCATAACCCGCCATTCTATAACCGAGACAAGAACCCCCGCCGCCGCTGAAGGTTGAAACAACCTTGAAGCCGTTCTTCGGCAATGATTCGATTTCTTTCATTGTCGGCACTTTATATTCGGGCTTCATTTGTTGTCACCACTCATAGCCGCATTTCGGGCATTTGTGTTCTGTCTTGATGTCTTCGCCGTATTCTTCAAATTCATCGGGTGACTGTTCCAAATCGCGACCGTTGCTGTTGTCAACAAATCCGAATTCGGACATATCAAAATTCATTTTCAAATCTTCAAGTTCTTCTTCAAGTTTTGAAAAGTCCCATTCCGCAAGTTCGGCTGTTTTGTTATCAGCAAGACGAAACGCTTTTATCTGTTCGGGTGTCAGATCGTCCGCGACAATGCAAGGAACAGTTTCAAGGCCTAAACGCTGTGCCGCTTTTAATCGGGTATGTCCTGCAACAATGATATTATCTTTATCAATGATAATCGGCACTTTGAAGCCGAATTCACTGATTGAATTCGCAACAGCTTCAACGGCATTATTATTGAAACGCGGGTTATTCTCATAAACTTTCAATTCATCAATTGCAATATCTTTGATTTGCATTTTCTTTCCCCTTTCATTCAAATTCAGATAGCTTTGCAAGCAGATCGTCTGCCGCGCTGTTCTCCACGCGATAAAGAATCATCAGCAGTGTTTTGCGCTTATTGTCAACGGCTTGTGAATACTCTTTTATCAGCTTTGCGGCGGGTGTCAGTTCTTGTCTTTCGGGATTGCTTTTACTTACCCGTATAAACGGCAGTTTGCGCAATTCCTGAATTCTGTCGATGAAAAAACAGTATTCGTCAATCGCGTCATATGCGAATTGTTTTTTATCATCATCAATGTTTTGAAAGAATGCTTTCAGTTCCTCTGATTTGGACATTCAAATTCACACCCTTCGCAATAATTCGGGTAATCGTCAGAAGTGGCGCACAGTTCAAAATCATCTGTGCAAATGTGTTCGCAGATTTCCGTCAGACCTTCTTCAAGTCCTTCGTCAAGAATTCCGCTGTTGACAATATCATAAATAATCGCTGTTGCTTCTTTCCTTGTCATCTCATTTACCTCTATGTATTTTCGTAATTTTCAAAGCGCGTCTATTTTTTCAAAAGTTCCCCGAAAAGATTTCAGAAAATCTGATTTTTTTGGTTCGTGCGCAAAAGAAGAGCCGGTCACAGTTGAAATCAGACTTGAAAAAAATTTTTTAACGGGGGGATATTTTTTTCAGAAAACTTTTTTCAGACTGCAAATATTTTTTTCAGAAAGGCGGCATATTATTATTGCCGATATGCCAGCGGCTAAAAGAAAGGAAAGCCTATATGTCAAGGGTCGGAGGAGTAACCCGTTGACGCAAATTAATCGGCTTGAAAGTCATTGAAATATGATTCAATATACTTTCGCCATTCGTCTTGCACTGCCGCCCGATTCGCGTCATTTGCAAGCCGTTTCAGACAAGTGTCTTTGTCTGTGTCAATGTGAATCGGTTCAGCACCGAGAAGCTGAATTCTGCGTTGCCGCTCTGCTTTTCGTGCGCCGCTTTCAATCACAAATGCGCGTTCCCATTTTCCCGCGCGGGTTCGTATCATGTCCGTTAAACAGTCACGCAATTCAAATGCGTTCTGTTTCAGCGCGACAGGCTTGAAATATCTTTCGCCGCCCGTGATACACTGCCATATATTATCTATATCAAGCACAATATCAGAATTGCCCTTGATACCATTAACGAATGATGTTTTGCCGCTACACGGCGCACCATACACATAATATACTTTTCGTTCGGTACAATGTCCGAACCGCTTATGTATTTCATTATGTGATCGCTGTGACACAATCATGATGTTTTGCGGGTTCAGTGAAACACTGTAATCATTTACATTTGAAAGTGTCAGCGGTGTGATATGGTGAAGAACAATGTCATAAGCGTTGACAATCGGTTGATGATTGAATTCATCATACAGAATGCCGTCAGCCTTGTTGATACGCTCCGCAATTAACTGCTGACGAAACTGCCGCCATTCTTGCGAAGTGTAGAATTGTGAAAGAGTAGTAAACAAATATATCAGCCCTTTACAGCTTTTTCACATAGTCAAGCGATATCCAACCCGCGCCCGACTTCAGCTTTCCCCACTTTGTCGCGCCCTTGCCGTCAGCTTCTGCGACAATTGTGAAAACGCCTTTGCTTCTGATCTGACCACTGACTTTGTAATTCGTCCCCGCGCCCTTGCGGATATTCAGAACACTTGCAGTGACTTTCACTCTGTACGCCGTGAACGGCTGTTCTTTCACTTCAGTCTTTTCAAGTTCTGCTTTGACTTGCGCCCTGAACCATGTCATTGACTTGCCGAATTTTTTCAACCAATGATCGCAATCGGCGTGAAGCGAACCGAAGCCCGCTTTTCCCGCTTCGTAATGCGAAACAATCTTGTCAACGGGAATATCGAATTTTTTGCACAGAAACGCGCAATATTCGACAGCCGCTTCAAATGCGTCATCGAAATATGTTTCGTTCTTCAGATTGTCTTCGCAGATTTCAAACTGTATGTATGCGGGATTGTAATTGTATGAACCTTTCGCGCCGCTTCCTACACCCCAACAGCAAACATCATATGGCAGGATGTTCGCAACAGCGACCGTCTTGTTTTTGTCGTAGCCGATGAAAGCATGAACGCATTTCTTGACATTTCTGTTCCAATGATTTCCGAAAAGATTTTTCCCGACTTCTTCAGGACAGTCAACATATCGCTTTAAGTTTGGATTGTTCGCGCCCGTTGAATGAACAACGATTCCTTCGGGCTTTCCTTTCGGCATTTTCTGTGCCGCTTTATAACACGGATTCTTTTCCGCATATGCTGTAATAACTCGCATGATGTTTTCCCCTTTCACTTATTTTGCAAGAATGAAAGATTTGATGTTTGTCGTGCCGTCATTCAGATCGGGAAGAACAGCCGTGTCGATTTCATATGAAACCGCTACTGTGTCATGTACGCCGATCATGATAACATTTCCTTCGGCTTCTTTGACATCATTCAAAACTTCCGTTCCGTTTACTGTGCTTGTTGCAATCGCTTTTCTTTGCCAACTGTCAGCGGCTGTCGGTGTTTTGCTGTAATACAAAACATTGACTTTCTTTGAATCGCTGTCAGTATCTGTTCCGCAAACGATAACCGTTTCATAATCGAAAGCAGTCACCCCGTTGAACGAAGCCCCTGAAATTTCTTTGACTGTATGCGTTGCAAAGTCATCATTGCTTGCTATAATATAGCCCGCTGTTTCGTTCATACCGCAAACAATAATTGAATCATAAACAATCGCGATATCTTTCAGGGTTATCGATTGCGTTGAATCGGTGAATAGCTGTGTCCATGTTCCCGACACACTGCTTGCAGTGTATATAATCGGGTGTCCGTCAGCGTCTGAACCGACAGCATACCATGCGTCATTTGCTCTGACTATGCTGTAAAAAGTGCCGTTTGTGACTTCAACCTTCGTCCAATCATTCAGCGGGCTTGTTCCATAATACAGAACCGCTTTTGACGATTCCTGACCGCACGCAACATAACATTTTTTTCCGTTGTCAATGCCGTATGCAATGCCCCACATCATAGCCGAATTTGCTGTCAACTGCTTTGCGCTCCAATTCGGCGTTGTGGCGTTTGACTTGCAATAAAGAATCTGATTTGAATTCGGCGTTAAACCGCCGCAAGCAACGTAATATTCACCGCTATCAATGATATCTCGCAATGTCATCTGAACGTCAATGCTTGTATCTTTCGCAAGATTTTTGATTCCCGTTGTAGATGAATATATAATCGCTTTATATGATGAATCATATCCGACAGCAATATATTTTTCATTGCTTTCGTCATAGATAATGCCCGTCAGCGTTTCATTCAGTCCGAGCGTTTTAGAATCAGCGGCGTTATTATACCAATTCGCTGACAAAATGTTTGCAAGTGCCGAATATTCCGACTTGTCAATTTTTGAACCGTCACATTCAAGCCAATCAGAACCCGCGTTCCCGTTTACACTCTGCTTGATATCTCCGATCTGAAAAGCGGCAACGGAAACATTCGGATTCAGTATCACCCAATTTTCGCCGTCATACTGAAAGAGATGGACAGCGTCAAAACCTTTGATACATTCTTTTGCCGCATTATTTCCCGTGTAGCAATCTTTTATTGTTTTTGCTCCCGTGCCGTTGACGTTCAGCGACAGCGGCGCATTTGCCCGATTCATGTATTTGAATTGCACGCCGATTATCGCGCCCGCCGTCAGTTCAAATTCGGGTAATGTTACAGCCTTTTCAGCAAGAAAATAATTTGTATTGCACACCCCGAACCGACACATTAACTGATCGACAGTGTCGCTTGTCTCCTGAAGCTGTTCTTCAATCAGCGTCAGTCTATCGCCGTCCGAAGTGCAATAAATCGTATCATTCGCGACAGTCCCCGCCGCGACAAGTGCGTTATACTGTGCCTGTGTACCAATCCACAGCTTTATTGATTTTTCGTTGTTCTGCTCTTTGATTTTCGTGATAAAAGCGTCATCAATGCTTGTCGGTGTGTTTCCCGTTGCTTCGGCAATCGCCGCGATGATCTGTTCTTTTGTCATCGATTCAAAAAGACAACCGTCAAGACAAACAACGTTATATGTTCTTTCACTCATTTTGATTCCTACCCCAATTATCAAAAATAATAAAATTACTGCTGAAACTATCGCGATTATCTTTTTCATTTCATTCTTTGTTTTCAAGTTCAAAATCGAAATTGTTTGCTTCTGCAAGTGCCTTTTTCAATTCAAGTTCTTGTTGTTTGAAATCCGTTGTTGTCGCGTCCTTATCAAGCCATTCTTTATCATAGTTTCGCAGAAGCATTGCGGCGGCTGTCGTGTCAGGCGGCGCATATCGCGTATTGATTTCAAGCGATGTTATTTTGCCGTCTTTCTTGATTCCGCGCTTTTCTTCATATTCAAAACCCAAAGCCTTTTTTAATAATGCCGCTTTGATATCAAGTACAATGCTTTGTCTCCCCGCGCGTAACGCCCCCGATAATTCCGAATATTTTTTCTTGTAGTCGTTGAACGTGCTGATCGCAATGCCCAACGCCTGACAGATTTCAGCTTCGGTTGCTCCCGATCTGACCCAACCTTCTATTTTTGGAATCATGGGCTTGACATAGGATTCATATTTGCTTTTTCGCCCTCTCGCCATGTCAAATCATCTTTCCTTTTTTTGCAGACTAAAAAACAGAGGGCTGAAACGTCACGTTCATTTAACGGTCTATTCAATTTTGAATAGTCATCCCCGCACCCTCTGCAATGTCATATTATCAATTCTGAATGTAGGATATCACAAAAAAGTCACTTTGTCAATACCCTACTTGAAAATGTTTCGTTCTGACACATTCACAACCCGTTTGCAAAAGCGAAGAAGCAACGGAAACGCATATACATATATAAACGCTTGAAATGTGTTTTCGACGCTCTGACGCGAAAAGAAACGGGCTGTGAACGTCTCTTTGTGCTTTACTTTTTCAGCACCCGCACAATTGCAATTATCAGCACTGCAATGAATTCGGCTGATATCGTTGCAAGTACACCCAAACCAAACATCATTTGTGTTCCCTCTCTTTCGTTTTTTCTTCAAGTGCCTTCAACCGTTCAAACGCTTCGTATTCTTCACGTACTTTGTCGGTCATTGGTTCTTGCTCTTTGTTGAACATTTCTTTCATCCGCTTTAACTCTTCAAACTCTTTTTTCAACGCGATTTCTTCTTGCCTTTCGGTCTGCCTGAACGAATATTCCGCTTGTCGTTTGCGTTCCTTGAACGGCAGTTTGTTGTAATTTTTCATTTGTTGTCGCTCCGCTTGTACTTCGGCATTTCTGCCCATGCTAAAACGTCCTCCCAATCGCCCTGCTTTTCAAGATAATAGCCTTCGTCTATGCCGCACACGTCAACGTCAACGCCGTATTTTGTTGCGACAAGGATTTCTTCGCCGTCATCGGGTAAAGGACAATCAAGCATATATTCGGGTTCAAATTCGGCATATTCTTCTTTTTCTTCGTCCGTCAGCGGTCTTGTCTTTACCTCATGCCAAACAATTTTTTCTTCGTATGTCATTTGTTTTCCCTCTCTTTCAAAATCTCATCGTCAAAAATCATTTCGATATTGTCAAGCCTGATTTGAAGTTCATTTCCGTTCCGCAGATTTACAGTCACGGGATTATTTCCGTCAATCACCGATATGCAAAGAACATCTTTAATCAGTTTTTCTGTTTCGCCGTTGTTATAGTGAATTATCATTTTTGTTCCCTTCTTCAGGAAAAACAATCGGGTACAAGTACATGAACCCGTCATATCCTGCCGCAAGATCGCCGATAATCTGCGTTAGCTGTGAAATAAGCCGTTGCCGCTTTTCATCGTTTTTCTTCTTTTCCTCTCTGATCGCGTCTTCATCAATCACAGTACAGCCCGCGTTTTCAAACATAGTCTTGTATGCTTTGAATGAATATATATCGCACATTTCGCGCTTCAGCCATAATTCAAAAAGTTCCGATTCTGTGATTTCAACGATTTTCCCGTTCTTTTCTTTCATCGTTCGCCCTCTCTTTCAGTTCCTGAATTCTGACAACCCGCGCCGCAGGAACGACAGACGCAAGCTGTTCTTTTGCCCCGATGATTTCATCTTCTTCGCATTCGATAATCACGGTCATTTCGTACTTTTTCATTGTTGTTTTTCCTTTCACCATTCGCCCCTTATTAACGGGAATAAATCGTTGACAACCGCTTTGAAGCCGTCACGTTTTAACATCGGAAACGTTTTGCAAATCGCATTATATTTCTGATTTACTTCTTTGAGTACTGAAAACAAAGCGGCGTTTGATTTCGCGTTACGAATTGACATTATTGTTTTGACTTCTTTCAAAAGATCGAATATCAATTCACTTGCCGCTTTTGTCACCCTTTCTGCGTTGTCGCTAAACATTTCCACTTTGTATTTTTCAACGTAGTCTTTCGCTTTCATTTTTTACCCCTTATTTGTATTTGATAAAATCTTCGCCGTAAATTTTATTCAGTTCATCGAAAACGTGACGCATTCCAAGCCCTGCTTTGTTCGGCTTCCAAACGCCGTTTTCATCGTATTCACCGCCGTTCAGACAATAATCGTATTGTCGCGGGTGTGTTTTCTTCAGCCGTTGGAAGCGGGACGGCTCTTTTTCAAGATGACATCCGAAGCCGCAAAAAATACAGCCAGTTCGATTGCAACCCGTTGTTTGATACTGTGCGCCGCTGTCAATCCCGAAATCATCTATTTTTATCTGATCGGGATTATCTTTATAAACCACATCGCCATAAACGGACGCAATCGGAATTTCGTTTTCTTTTATGTATTTCAATATGTCTTGTTCCGTCCAAAATGACATTGGTGCTGATCGCGGATTTTTTGAATCGAAAGAATTACAGCCGCCGCGAAACCATGACATTTTACGTTGTTCGCCTTCGTCAGCCATTGTTGCAATTATGGGATATTTCCCGATTTGCTTGTGAAATGCTTTCATCGGTGTTTTTTTCATGATTTTACAGCATTCGTCCGTGATATTGAAATCAGTATCAAGCAAAGGTTTATATTTGCCATAATTGAACATCGACAATTTGCCGTTGGTAACATATTCGCCGCATAGCTGTTGATATTTTACCCCGTTGGGATTTCTCTTTGCTCCGACAATGCAATTCGCGACCGCCTTGCTTATCATTGGATATCCGAATTTTTTTATTACTTCATCGAAACGCATTTTCGGACGCAAAATTGTCACGTTGTCAAACGTTTTGACAAATGACTGTATTTCGGGATATTCAAGCCCCGTGTTTACAAATACAGCTTCAATATCCGAATATACTTCACGGGCAATGTGTAAAAGAACCGTGCTGTCTTTGCCGCCTGAAAAAGAAACGTACACTTGACCGTCCCAATAGTCATACCAATCTTTTATACGCCGTTTTGTCATTATCACTTTTGCGCTTAACGGCAAAGATTGCATTTGTAGCAAATCAGATTTTGTGTGTTTCATGATTTCACCTCTTTCAATTCGACAATGACGAAATCTTTTTTATCGTCAACAATTTCGTGTCTGATCTGCTTCACATATTTTCTGCTGTCGTTCTTTATGATTCCGAAGTGCTGAAGCGCGTCAAGAATAAATTTCTGTGCACTCTGAATGTTGTCGCAGTCTCGGCGTTTCGTTGCTTCGTGCCAAAAGATATGTACTTCACACGGCGTGTCAATCGGCTTCAGTGTTCCTTTGTTCACTGATTGGCGAATGCTGAAGCCGATCAGACTTTCAATTGATTTCTTGAATTCCGCGCCTTTGCTCCAGTGCGAACGACAAGCCGCAGTATATTCATTCAGTGACGGCAACTGCGCGAAAATCGCGAAATAATTATATTCGTTTACCGCCGTGCTTGTATGGTCTTGTCTTGTTGTATTCGTGTTTTTCAAGCATGATTCTTTCAATGTCGATTCCCTCTTTCGCAAGATAATCAAATATTCGTATCACGCAATCAATCATTTCGACCGCGATTCCGTCCGGCTTTCCGTGATTGTCCCATTCGGGCGGCTGTCCCTCTCGATATGCTTCAAGGGCTTCGGATAACTCCGAATGACAAAGCGCGATAATTTCGCCGAATGCCCTTTCATCATCCCACCATCCATGAAGACGCGCGTTTTCGTGTATCTCTTTTGCTATTTCGTTAATACTCATTTTCTTTCAGTCTCGCATTTCTTTTGATTTTGTTTCGTTCTGACACATCAACCGCCGCTTTCAAGAAGGTTCAGAAGGTTGTTTCTTCTGTCGTTCTCTTCGGTGATTGTCAGTGTCTTGTGTTCGGTCAAGCTGTTATGTAACGATGATATCAGCATTTTGATTTCATCGGGCATTTTCGCGCTGTATCTCTCGCGCTCCTTGACAATTTCGATCTGCTTGTAAAACTGCCCGCGCGTTACCGTGTTGAAAGTGTCGCTGTCGATTTTCGCAAGATCAGTCAATCCGTTCGGGCTTCCGACATATCTTTGAAGAATCGGCGGCAGACGGTCAAATTCTTCTTTCGCGCCGTAGAATCCGTTTGAAGCGGCTTTCTTCAGCTTCTGCCACAGTTCTTCTGTCGTTGGTTCATTTACAGCGACAGACACGCATTCGCGCATTTTTGACTTGATCGCGGCTATATCAGGCGGGAATCCCGAATGTGTCGCAATCAGTTCTTTCATCGCATATTTGACGATATTGACATCATCTTCGGCGAACATCTCTGCCCAAAGCGTGACAACCGCTTCAGCTTCCGTTCGCGTCATCTTGCTGTAAAAATTCGGGTATGCGGTTTTCAGCAGTGCAAGCATTTGTTTTGTCTCAGTAACGTTCATTCGGTTCGCCCTCTCCCTCTCGCAACATATCAGCGAAAATATTGTTGCTCTGCTCCACGGGCTTCTGATATCCGCTGTATGTGCTGAATTTATCGTCATAATTCCCGTCAAGCACCTTCGCGAAATTGCTGTCTTTCAGAAGCCAATCGAAATTTGCAGACCAATTTCTATTATTACCGCCCTTCAGAAACGTGCTTGCTTCAGCCTTTTCAAAAACGGCTTTCATCTGATCGACAGTGTAAACGTTCAACCGCGCTTTTATTGCCTGTTTTCTTTTGTCTGAAAGAACAGTCAGACGTGGGAACGAAACGCAAGTTTCGTTATACAAATCTTTGATTTGTGTATATATATTCTTATCTTCTCTTATTCTATTCTTATTCTTATCTATTGCGTTACTTTTTTGTACAGTAACGTTACATTGATTTTTCCCGCTTTCTTCATTCTGTTTTGCGGCAAGAAGTTTTTGTTTTTCACGGTATGCCGCAACCCGTTTGCGGTTCTGCTCCCGCATTTTTTCAAGCCCGTCAATGTTTTGATGTTTTTCCCAATTCGGAATTGTAACAACGTTATCGACAATCTTAATCATGCCGTACTGTTCAAACGTTGCTAATGCAAGACGAACAGTGTTCAGCGGTCTTCTGAAAACCGTTGCAAGCATTTCATCTGTATACGGAATGCGGTTGTTCATGACGAAAACGCCGTTATTATTCATCTTCCCCGCCATACACAACAGCTTGAACCATATCACAATTATGCTGTCTGATTCGGGCATACTTTCGATTAAAAGCGTTTTTTCATCGTCAAATATGTCCGTCACGATCTTTATCCATTTCACTTCAGCCATTGTCATCACTCCAATTCTTCAATTTTTATCCCTAAGATGCTTTCCATAAAGTCAAGACCGCGTCTTGTCATGTGATAATATGTCATTCCGCTTTCGCTGACTTCGCCGTGTTTCGCATATCCCTGACGTTCAAGCAACTGCCATTTTTCATCATCGACATTCGTCTGAAAGTAATTTCGATATGCTGTATAATACAACTGTCCTCCCCGCTTTTTCGGTAAAGCGGAATCAAGCCCGATCGCGTGACACGCTTCTGTGAATGCTCTGATCGCAATCGTTAAACGGTTATATGATTCATTTCTTGCGACAGCGGCGCACATCGGGCAGACTTGCAACCCTTCAGGAATGATTTTCCCGCACATAACACAAGTGTTATTCATTCAGAACCCCCATATTTCTTTTCTCAATTTCTCTTCAGCTTCTTCAGCTTCTTTGAAAATGTCTGTCTGCTTTGCTTTTTCGGTTATTGTGTACCCTCTCGCAATAATTTGCTGTTCGCAATAATCGTCATACCATGAATCACAGCCGCTCTGAAGCAATCCTTCGTTCACAAGCGTTTTGATAATTTTCCGCGCCTTGTACAGTGATATTTCAAAGATTGTCGCGATGACGGTTGACGGAAATAATTTTGTGTTATAATTCATAACATCAAGATATAAGCGACAGAAGCATTTGAACACTTCTTTTTCGATATCAGTCATTCTTCGTCCCTCTTGCTTTCTTCTTCGTCAAGATAAATTTCTTTCGCGCTAATGAATTTGCACAAGCATTCATTGCAACAAAAGCAATTGATTTCATCGGAATCAAAATACTTGACTTGCAGATAATTGTCTAAAACCTTGATATAACTTTTTTCGATTTCTTTTCCGCACGTTGCGCAATATCTCGCTTCAGACATCGTTTTTGTTCTCCTCTCTGATCGGCAATTCAAGCACATTCGGCAGTTCCGAAATGTAATGTTTGATTTTTTCGATATTTTCTCTTGCATATGTTATGCTGTTGCAAAGAAGCCCCGTTTTTTCTTCCGTGATGTTCGTTAAATCTTCGGTGTATCTTTCATTGACTTCTG
>ERZ780070.455-NODE-455-length-18434-cov-5.422003_pt1 | contig 18434 bp, 18 predicted proteins | sample MGYA00511577_ERZ780070 | MGnify/ENA primary metagenome ERZ780070 (study PRJEB29588, sample SAMEA2162530) | human gut metagenome | biome: human gut; feature: human-associated habitat; material: faeces | place: Denmark | collected 2008/2010 ...
AGGTCCCTGCCGGAGTCAGGAGGCAGCGCCTCTGGGGAGGTCTTTTGATATGGAAAGTAAGTTGATTTTGGCGTTTCATGTGGCGCCGCAAAAGCTCGGAAAAATCCGGTTCTGCGCGATGAAAATGGGGATGCGCGTGATGGACGTGCCGCTGGCGGATTGCGGGCAGACGCTGGGGGCACTGTGCGGAAAGGCGGAGCGTCAAACGGATGCAGCCGCGCTGGAGAATGCTGTCGGCGGCGAAATGCTCTACTTCGCGTTCTCGGAACTGCCGCTGGTGGAACGCTTCCTGACGACGATGAAGCAGATGCGCGTTCCCCCGGTGCGGCTCAAGGGCGTTATGACCGAAACGAACCTCGCATGGACGCCCGCACAGCTGTATCAGGAACTGACACGCGAGCATCAGGCGATGGCGGGGCACGGCGCGCCCATCCACGCGGCAAAGCAGGAGGAATAAATGATGCTGATTCAGGTGGCACCAGGGCAATCCCTGCAAACGGTGATTGATGCGCTTCCGGCGGACGACCAGCCTGTGACGATTCATCTTGCACCCGGCGTGTACGAGGAAAAAATTGAGCTTCGCCGCCCGCACACCCGCATCGAGGGCGAAAGCGCCGAAACGACCCGCATCACTTGGCACGACGGCGCAGCGGAAATCCTCCCTGACGGCAAAAAACGCGGCACGTTCCGCACGGCAACGCTGCTCATCAATGCCCGCGACTGCGCACTCCGCAACGTGACAGTGGAGAACAGCGCATATCCGCGCGAGCAGGTCGGTCAGGCGCTTGCCCTCTATGTGGACGGCGACGGCTTCCATTGTGAGGACTGCACGCTTAAATCCTGCCAGGATACGCTGTTCACCGCGCCCTTGCCGCCACGCGAAATCCAGAAGGACGGCTTCATCGGCCCGACGCAGTTCCTGCCGCGCATCCCGCAGAGGCAGGTCTACCGCCATTGCCGCATTGAGGGCGATGTCGACTTCATCTTCGGCGGCGCGGCGGCGTGGTTCGAGGACTGCGACATCGTGAGCATCGACGGTCTGCGCGACCACGGCGACCGCAAAGAACCCGCACTCGGCTTCTGCACGGCGGCATCCACCCCGGAAGGGCAGGAATTCGGCTATGTGTTCATGAAATGCCGCTTTCAGGGCGAGGGCATCCCGGACGGCGCGATTTACCTCGGCAGACCGTGGCGCGAGTTTGCGAAAACCGTCCTGCTGCACTGCGAACTGGGTGCGCATATCCGTCCGGAGGGGTGGCACGACTGGAACAAGCCTTACTTCCCCGCGACGGGCTACTACGCGGAGTTCGCATCCACCGGCGCGGGCAGCCAAGGTCAGCGCGCAGCGTATGTGCATCAGCTGACGGCGGAGGAAGCGGAAAAGTACACGTTCGAGCGGTTCTGGGGGTCTATTTCGCCGGAAGGGTGACATTGACAGTATCATATGAAAAACGCCGCAGACGCGCTGCTTTCAGCCCGTGTCTGCGGCGAATTTTATTTATCCGGATACTTGATGAGGTCGTAGAGTGTGCCGAGTTCGCCTGCGTCGCGTGTGCCAGCCAGTTCCATCCCTAAATGTACATACTTGTCGCATTTCGACTTTGCGTCTGTCTCCAGAATCACCGGCACTTGCAGACGGTTGCCGTCCGCGAACGCCATCTCCAGCACCTTCCGCATGTACCCCTGCCCCTGATACTTCTCCGTCACGCACACCAGCCCGACGTAGATGTGCGGCTTTTTCTCCTTGTCGTAGCGATCGTTCAGGCTTGCCCCGGCGCGCTTCATCAGCTGCGCAAACCGGCACAGTTCCCGGAAGGTCATCGCCTGAAACACGCCTTTGAGCAGTGGGAGAAACGCCGTCAGCTTCACCCTTTCGCCCGGCAGACGATAGGCAATGAACGCTTCGCCGCGCTCACTGGTGGTGTAGAGCAGTCCGGCAGCGAGCATCGCACGGACAAAACCGCAAATATACAGTGCTGTTTTGTCAGGGGAAGAACATGCCGCCCCCATTCCGGTTTCCTTGCCGTAATCGTAGTAGCCAAAGGCATGGCCGATGGCTTGAATGGATGCTTCATCGAGGCTTGTTAGACGCATGTCAGTTTTCTCCTTGTATATTGTTTTCAAATTCATCCGTACCGTCTGAAAACAGAATCAGTGCGGCATCAGCATGACCAGCCCCGCAATGATGAACGCACCGACGAGCCAAATCACCGTCAGCGTCAGGCGCTTTTTGAGCATCTGCCCCCACGTCTGCGTATACGGTACGTCTTCCATCTTCGGAATCGCCCAGAACTTGCTGTGACCGACCCAGAGCATGTCAATCACCAGCCCGTCAAACCAGTTCATGACCTCCAGAAACAGCACGCCCTGTCCGTATGCCGTCCAGAAGTCCGTGACGCGATTCCACATGCCAATCATCAGCACCGGCGCAACAGGCAGCAGCACATACAGCGCAATCATGCAGTTCCGGCGCTTCTTCTGCACCGTTGCGCGGTCAATCAGCCCCCGCGAAATCGCGCACTCCTGAAATGCCTTCGGGTAGAAGTACAGCCCATTGATGGCGTTATTCCCGACCGCGACTTTCACAATCAGCCACAGTAGGAAGCAGTACAGCGCCAGTTGAATCACAATCGTCATGATGGTTTTCTCCTTGCGTCCGCAGATACGCCCATGCGAATCAGCGCCACCGCGCAGGGAATCCGCCCTTCGCACATCGTATATTGTACATCTGTATAGCCCGCGTCGGCGAAAAACTGCCGGTACGTTTCCAGCGTAAATTCGCGCTTGAAGTCCGCGCCTGCCTTGCCGATGACGCCGGAAACGCGGTTTGTTTTGCCCTTGTCCGTCCGGTTCATGTAGGTGGGGATGATAAGTTTTCCACCCGGCTTGCACACGCGGTCAAGCTCCCGCAGCGCCTGATGCGGATTATCCAGCAGGTGAATCACGTTCGCGGCGACAACGGCATCAAAGCGCGCATCAGGGTAGGGGAGATGCAGGATATCCGCCTGCTCAAACCGCACATGCGGATACTGCCCGTACTTCTTCCGGGCGCGCGCAAGCATCTTCGCGGAGAAGTCCGTTGCCGTCAGGGATTTGCAGCGCTTTGCAATCACACCGCTGAGCAGCCCTGTGCCGCACGCGCATTCCAGCACGTCGTCCGTCGGCGAAATCATTCTCGCAACCACCTTGCACAGTTTGCGATTCGCTTTGCGGTTGATGCCATCCGCGAAAATGTCGTAGACCCATGCGACGTTGTCCCAGAACATGGTGCTCCTCCTTTCCATTATTTTCGTGCCGTCACGCACAGCCAGCCTTTGCCGTTCTTGTGCGTCTCCACTTGGCGGAAACCCACCTGTTCCAGCATGGTTTTGAGCTGTGTGTCCTTGTAAATCGTCATGCCGGGAATCTTCTCCGTCCACTTCTCGTCCTGCGCATGATCGCCATCGGACTCGTTGCAGAGGAAGAACGTCCCGCCGGGCTTCAGCACGCGCCCAACTTCACGGAAGCACGCGGGCAAGTCGCCCCAGAAATACACCGTCTCGAATGCTGTTACCACGTCGAACTGCGCGTCATCAAACGGCAATGCCTGCACGCTTGCCTGCAGCACTTCGCAGCGGCCAGCGCTTACGGCGGTTTGGTTGAGCTTTCGCGACTTCTCTACGCTGACGGGAGAATAGTCGATACCGCACACTTTTCCCGTCGGGCACTTTTTCAGCATCAGACGCAGATTCGCGCCGCCGCCGCACCCACAGTCCAGCACATCCGCATTCTCCGCCAGCGGCAGGAAGCGAAGCCCCCAGTCCGCAAGCGCCCGATGCCCGATGTTCATCATGGTGACCATGAGGCGGCCGCCGAAGCCTGTCGGCTTGCGGGTGTTCTCAAAAAACGCCATATAGAGTCCTCCTTATTTCACCGGCGACACAATCAGCCCGTGTCAGCACCCGCCCAGATTGCGCCGAGCGTCAGCAGCGCCGTAAAGCTGACGGCTTCCAGCGCGACAATCGACCAGACCATGATTGCATCCCCTTTATTTTTGCAGCACGACGATGCGGTTTGAGATATTGCGCACCAGAGGAATCTTGCCCAGCACCTTGTAAATCGGCAGGAACTCCGCCATGCCTTCGGTCAGGCTGTGCTCTTCCACCAGCTGGAAGCCCGGCAGCAGCGCCGCCAGTGCCTGCCCATCGCGAACGCCCCATGTGAACTTCGCGTGGCTGCCCTCAATTGATTTTTCCTTGAAGTTGCGCACGACCAGCGGGTTCATCACTTCCACCAGCACGGTGACGCGCGGAAAGCGCCGAGCGATTACGTCGAAAATGCGCTGCACGTCCGCTTCGCTCAGGTACATCGTCAGACTCTCGATGATGACCAGCGCGTCGCCTGATTCGCGAATCATACCGCCCCAGTCGTCCATCGCGGACATGGCGATTTGCGAGATTTTTCCGTTTTCCGGCAGCAGCTTTTCGCGCACGGCGATGGTCTCCGGCAAATCGAGGTTATACCAGTGCTGATAGCCCTGCATCCGATAGCAGCGCGTATCCAGCCCGCAGGCGATATTGACCGCCACCGCGCCCGGATGTGCCGACAGATAGGTCTTTACGAGCTTATCCAGCACGATGGTGCGGGCAATGACGCCGTTGGACATGGCACTGTCCTTATCCGCCAAGGAGAAATCGTAGTCGAGCCGGCGGATGATTTCGACGGCTTTCTCGTCGCGAACTGCCCCGCGGTTTTGGGTTTCCTTCGCGCGGGCGTAGACGGTTTGCAGCATGGTTTCCGGAACTCCGGAGAGAGTGACTTTGCTGCTGGTTTCACGCATTCTTCCTGCATCTCCTGTCCCTATCAATCCGCCTTGCGGCAGATAAACCACGCAATGCTCTTCAAGTTGCCGACGTCCACCTGCGCGTACATGCCCTGCAAGCGCTTCCGCAGGCTGTCCACTGTCTCGTAGGGCGGCGTGAAGAACTTTGTCGGCTCGTAAATGTGGCGAATCATCCAGTCCGTGCGCTTGTGTTCGCCTGATACATAGAAGCAGCCGCAGAATGTTCCGCCGGGTTTCAGCACGCGGAATGTCTCGCGGTAAGCCGCTTCCTTATCCGGGAACGCATGGAAGCCGTTGAGCGACAGCACCAAATCAAATTCGCCGTCCGCGAATGGCAGCGCGCCGACATCCCCCTGCTGGAACTTTACGTTCGTCAGGTGCAGCTTTTCCGCCTTTTCCTTTGCCTGACCCATCATGTCCGGCGAGTAGTCCAGACACGTCACGTCTGCTTTCGGCAGCGTCTGGTAGACCGGCATGGTCAGGATGCCCGTGCCGACGGGAACTTCCAGCATCTTGCCTGCGAAATCCTCCGGGATGCCGGACAGCGCCTTTGACAGGTAGTCCTCGCACTCCCGCCGGTTCATCGCCCACACCATGCGGCAGACCGCCTTGCCGGAGAAGGTCGAACAGGTAATCATGCCGTCGTAAAAATTGTTTGATCCGGTCAGATGATACGCCCCGCGAATGGCGTTTTTCCGCTGCTCACTTTCCATACGCTGCACTCCTTGATTTTCGTTAGTTTTCGCTAACATGCCGTGCTGAAAAAACTGCCTTTCGGCAGCAGCATGGGGGGGTCCTCCCCACCGGTTTGTTATGACAAACTAATTCTATCACGTTTTGGGGCATAAATCAATCCGGTCTTTTCCCGAAACAGAGAAAATACGAAAAAGGGATGCCCACTTTTGCAGCGGGTATCCCTTTCGCGATTGCATCCATACAGCGGCTTGCCATTCGGACTATCCTATTTTGGGATTCATTATGCGGCACGTTTTCGTCTGGGAATCGTATTATTTCAGGAAGAAGCGAATCAGCGTTTCTTTCTTCTTGCTGTACGGCGTGTAGCGCATCGGCAAATCCAGCCACAGCGCCTTTTTGACGATGCTCTTGTCATGCGTGAAGCAGCGGAAGCTGTCACGCCCGTGGTAGCCGCCCATGCCGCTGTGTCCAACGCCGCCGAAGGGCATCCGGCTCGTCGCCAAGTGGATGATGGTGTCGTTGATGCACCCGCCGCCGAAAGGCAGCGTGGCCAGCACGCGGCGCTGCACGGCACGGTCTTTCGTGAACAGGTAGCACGCCAGCGGATGCGGCCGTGCGGCGACGAAGGCAATCGCTTCGTCGATGCTGCTGACGGGCAGAATCGGCAGAATCGGACCGAAAATTTCCTCCTGCATGACTGGGCTGTCTGGCGAAACATTGCGGAGGATGGTCGGCGCAATGCGCAGGGCGGCGGGGTCGATACTGCCGCCGTAGACGATTTGACCCGATGCCATCAGCCCGGTCAGGCGGTCGAAATGCTTCTGGTTGACGATGTGGACGTACTCCGCGCTGTGCAGCGGGTCAGGGCAGAGCTGGTCGAACTGCTTTTGCAGCGCCGCAATGAAAGCGTCTTCGACTTCGCGCGCCACCAGCACATAATCCGGCGCGACACACGTCTGCCCGGCGTTGAGCAGCTTGCCGAACGCAATCCGCCGCGCGGCGAGCGTCAGGTCAGCATCCCTTGCGACAATCACCGGGCTTTTGCCGCCCAGTTCCAGCGTTGCGGGGGTCAAATGCTCCGCCGCGCGGCGAAGCACCTCCTGCCCGACGTGACTGCTTCCGGTGAAGAAAATCTTGTCGAACGGCTGGTCAAGCAGCGCTTGATTCTCCGTGCGACCACCTTCGACAATGGCAACTTCCTCCAGTGGGAAGCATTCGGCACAGATTTGCCGGATAATGGCGGAAGTCGCGGGTGCATCCTTCGATGGCTTCAGGATGCAGCAGTTGCCGCCCGCCAACGCGCCAAGCAGCGGTTCGATGGTCAGCAGAAATGGGTAATTCCACGGGGACATGATGAGTACGACGCCCATCGGGTCGTGGCGGATGAAGCTGCGCGCCGGGAACTGCGCCAGCGGCGTGAGAACGTGCGTATCGCGGCAGTAGCGGCGTGTCCGGCGTAGCAGGTAGCCCAACTCCGACAGCACCATGCCGATTTCACACATGTACGCTTCCGTCCTGCACTTGCCGAGGTCGCTTTGCAGGGCAGCTTCAATATCCTGCTCGTGTGCCAGAATCGCGCGGCGCAGGCGGCGAAGCTGGTCAAGCCGATGCGGCACGGGGCGCGTTATGCCGGACGCAAAGCAGGCTTTCTGCGCGGCGAACAGCGCGGCAATATCCGCGTGGGGCGCATCGGGCGTCATGATGGCGCGGAAGATGTCCGCCAAGGCGAGGCGGTTCAGCAGCGTGTCCTGCGCGGCAATCCGCGCGACGGCGGGAATATCCCGATGATACAGCGTCGGGAGGGTCAAGCCATACCCCACATGGAACACGAGGTCGCGCACCCATGCCGCCAGCGCCGCCGCGCCGTCCGCATTCATGCCGCACAGCCCCGCGCCGATTGCCATGTCGGACAGCGCCTTTCGCCGCGCACCTTCGGACTGCGCAATCATCGGCGCAAGCAGCAGCGGGAGCGTCTCGTCCGGCGAAAGCTGCTTTACTGTGGACAGGGCATTCAGCAGCGCGGGCAGCACCGCATCATGCGACACGGCGAAGGCTTCCGCGGCATCCAGCGACGCGGTGTGCAGCGCGCGGCGGCTCGCCAAATCGGAGGAGAAACGTTCGTTTTCCGGCACGGCAGCATCGTCGCTGACGGCAATCAGCTGTCCGGTCAGCGAACGAAGGGCGTTTTCCGCCTTTTGACGCTCTTCACGCGGCAGAAGGCGGCTCATGCCCGCACAGATGGCGTGCGCAATTGTCCAAATCCCTGTGCGGAGCAGCGATTCGCGCGATTGAAGCGCCAGCATCGCGTCATCCATCAGCACATAGCGGCTGGTATGCGCACGGAGCGAAAAGCGGCGTGATTTTCCGCGCACCGGGTCGAACACGTCACCTGTTTCTGCGAATACGGCGGATGCATCCGCCGCTGCTGGCAGGAGAATCAGCGGAATCGCGCGCCATTGCTCGAATGTTTCCGCATATCCTTTTGTGTGCAGACGCGCCAGCAGCGCCTGACCCAGCGCCATTGCGTCATTGCCGCCGACGGCAAGAATTGCCTGCGCCTGTTTGTCGGTGAAGGCCTGCAGGGCGGTATCAACGTCCGTGCGGGTCAGCGCGCCGTCCTTGCTGTCCGACAGTGACACGGCGGCGTGGACTGCGTACATGATTTGGCTGTCCTCCAGCACGGGGAGCAGGAGCGATTCGCAATCGACGGCATGGGCATCGCCGATGACGAGAACGCAGCCGATTTGGCGGCTGCGCAGGAGTTCCGGCAGTGCTGCCAAGCTGTCCAGCCGGGAAGGGAATACGGGATGCGCAGGGAGCGGAAGCTGTTTCATGAGCATGTCCTCCGGTGGGGTTGATATGAGCTTTGACGAATGCAATTAGTGGATTCGGTAAAGAAAATAGTGTGCTTTGCTTGTGACAGCGATTACATCATCTGCACCAGCAGCATATACACAATCGTGCCGCCGGCAATGCCAATCAGGCTTGACCAGTGCTGCTTCTCCTTCAAAAGGTTGTCCACGAAGATGACCACGAACATAGCGGTCATGACGAAATCAAGTCCCTTGGTGTCGAACGGAAAAAGTCCACCGAGCAGGCCGCCCAGCGCCGCGCCTGTAACCCAGTAGCACCAGTCCAGCACTGTCACCCACAGGTAGAACCAGTCGCGGTCAACCTCCGGCGGCACATCAGCGGAGCAGGTGATGGAGAAGGTTTCGTCGCACAGGCCAAAGATGAGCAGCGGCTTCTTCCAGCCCGTCCCGGCGTACTTGCCCAGCAGGGACAGCCCATAGAACAGGTGGCGCGCCTGAATCAGCAGCGCCATCAGAAACGTCTCCAGCGGCGCGAAGGCTGAAAGCAGCATCGACACGGTGATATATTCCAGCGAACCGCCGAAAATTGTCATCGCCATGCACATCGGGTAGAGGAACGAAAAGCCCTTGGTGCGCATCAGCAGACCATACGCGAAGCCAAGGAAGAGAAAGCCCGCCAGAATCGGCAGCGTGTGGGGAAAAGCCGCCCGAAACGCGCGCTTGACGTGCCGCACGGCGCCTTGGGTATTTTTGCCGATGATTCGTCTGGATATGCAGGCGCATCGGAAGAAACAGGCTGCATGGGAAATGACCTCCCCGTAAAATATAGAGCACTGGTGGGAATTATACAACGGAAATCCGCCGCGGTCAAGCAGGGTTGCAATTCGCGCAAGGTGATGGTATACTAAGAAACAGCAAAAAGCGACAGCAAGCGCACAACGCGCGGAAGGAGCAATACCATGGCGGAGCAGGAGCAGACGGTAGACCAGCAGCAGGAAAAAGCGCGCGAAAAGGCGGAGGATGACCGCTATCAGCGGGCGGAACAGCAGCAGGCGGCGTATGATGATGAGTACGAGAGCCGCCGTGAAACGCTGTCCGCACTGGCGTTGTTTCAGCAGGATTCGGTGGAGCAGCTGGCGGGCGGCAGCCGACAGAATCGCCGGGATTATTATCAGAAGCTGCTTTCCCGGCTGTATATTGAGCTGCGCGACTTGGGGGCGTCCATGCTGCTGGATCAGCTGGATGCACAGCTGACGCAGAAGCATCAGGGCAAATGCGCCATGCTGGTGTACAGCGCGGTGACGCAGTGCTATCAGATGCTGGTACTGGATGCGCCGATGGCGGATGCCGCGAACGCCGTGCCGGATGTGTTCACTGCCGAGCGCGAGCCGATGACGTGGGAGCTGCTGGCGTCTTATTCGGCAGACCCGGAGCTCCCCGTGCGCGCATCGTTTACAACCCGCGTGCGTGTGCTGCGGTCGGTCAGCCGCCTGCTTTATCAGGCACGCCGGGACGGACGGAGCGCCGCACCGGAGGAAGATGCGCTTCGTGCGCGCCTGCAGGAGTATCAGCTGATGGCGAAGATGCAGGATGAATCGCTGGAGAACGCTGCCCGGCAGGTGGAGGAAGCGAATAGGAAGGCAGAGGAAGCCCGTACCGGCAGGGCAGAGGAAGAAATCAAGCCGATAAAGGAAAAGCTGCTGGCGGAATTTGAAGAAAAACTGAAGGCGCAGGAAGCCCAGTTTGCACAGGCAGGGCGCGCCAAATTCCAAGAGGCGTTTGGACAGCAGCAGAAGGCGGTTCGCGAGCGGATGGAGGATGAAGCGCGCTGGGCGGCGCAGCTGTTTGACGATGCGGGGATGCAGTACGACAAACTGCGGCAGGATTTCGCGCGGATGCAGGAGGAGCAGAACACCCGGATGCAGCAGTGGCAGACGGCGATTTATCAGGCGGATACGCGGATGCTGGGGCAGTGCTACGTCGGCATGGCGACGAAACTCGGCGACGCGGTGGATCAGGCGATTGCGAAGCTGATGAAGCCGGAAATGAGCGCCGAGGAAGCCAAGCCCCTGCTGGAACTGCGCGCGGTAATGCTCAGCCAGCTGACCCGGCTGGAATACGCCATGAAACGCTTGGGGCTGGTGGTCATCCGCCCGCAGCGCGGCGATACCTTCCAAAATGACGTGCATACGCTGACGACAACGTCCTCCGAGACAATCAATGTGCCGGAATTTGCGAAAATCGACCAGTGCATTACCCCCGGCGTGCTGGCGGAGCGCGCAGATTTGCGCTTCCGCGAGGTGATTGTGCCGGCGGTGGTCACATTGATGGTGGACTGAGAAAAGCCCTTTTGCGCGGGATGAAAAGCCATCGGAAAATCGTTGAATCAGTGCAGGCGGGAAGGTCTGCGCAATATCTCATAATATCTCATAGAGGTGAATCCCCTGATGAAAAAGGGCGTATTTCTGGCGCTGCTGCTCATGCTGCTGGCGGCTTTTCCGGCGCTGGCGGAAGATGTGTACTATGCGGATGCGTCGCAGGGCGGCAGTGTGACGAGCGACAAGGGGTATCTGTCCGTGTCATGTCCGCTGGATGCGGACAGCCGCGTTACAATGACCATCCGCGACGAGTGGGGATCGACGGTCTATCAGCGCGATTACGGCGTGTGCAGCGGAATGTTCGCGTCAGAGGAAGTGTATCTGCCGCAGATTGGCGCACAGACGACGTATCGCGTCACCCTGTCCACGGACAGCGGTGAAAACAGCTTCACGGTCGTTCGCGTTGCGCCAAGATTGACGGATTCCAACGTCACCACGGCGGGACTGCCACTGTCGAATATTAGCGGCGTTTCGTCGCCTAAAAAGGCGATTTTGCTGGATTTGAGCGCGCTGAATAATCAACTGCCGATGGTCGTGCCGATGGTCTCCGGCGATGTGCAGCTTGGCTGCGTAACGTTCACGGTGCGCAACGGTCAATTGAGCGTATCGGCGGAACTGACGGTGGATGGCACGATTGACCGCGCGGCGGTGTATGTGGCGAAATCCGCCCTCTCCGCGCAGACGCTGGGTACGCGCCGCTTTGACGGCAAGAAGGTCGGGCTGAACAAGAAAGTCAATGTCGATGGGCTGGGTTATGCTGCCGTGCTGGTGCAGATGACGGTTTCCTACGATCAGGACACCGCGACGCCGCTGATGCCGGATGAGGACTTCGTGCAGGAACAGACGGAGCTGTGGGACGCGATGCAGGAAGAAACGGTCAACGAGGCGGTCGGCTGACTAACTTTTCCACGGATAAACACGCGGGCATAGCATGAAAGCGCGCCCAACTGAATCGCGAAAAGGGTGTCGAGAGGGTCGAAGACCCTTCGCAGGTGCAGGGCAGCGCCCTGCTGGGGTCAAGGGGCAAAGCCCCTTGGGTCTCCCTCACAGCTCCGCGCCGTTCTCAATTGCCGTAATCATGTCGATGCGGCGCTGATGACGGCCGCCCTCGAATTCGGCGGTCAGCCAGTGGGTCGCAATCATCTTCGCTAAGTCAACGCCGACGACGCGCGCACCCATCGTCAGGATGTTGCTGTTGTTGTGGCGCTTGCTCAGCTCGGCGCTGTACACGTCCGAACAGGTGCAGACGCGCGTGCCCTTCACCTTGCTTGCCGCAATGCCAATGCCGATGCCCGTGCCGCAAATCAGGATGCCGCGGTCGCACTCGCCGGACGCAACCGCCTTCGCCGCGCGGTAGCCGTATACGGGATAATCGCAGGAGACCGCCGTGTCCGTGCCGAAATCCTTCCATTCCAGCCCCATCGAGTCCAGCAGCTTCATCATTTCCTTTTTGAGTTCAATGCCGGTGTGGTCGCAAGCCAAAGCAATCATGAGAAAATCCTCCTTTATCCTCCGAAAACGTCCATGCAGACGATTCGCTCTCCTTTATGTTAATACGCGAAAAAATGCGAAACTCCTGCCGATGGAAAAAGAAAAGGGTAGAATCCGCGCGGAAAGCATGGTATACTAACATGGTGCAAGAATCGCACGAATCTCCCAAGGAGGGAAATAAAATGGCAGATAATTGCAAGCTGTGCCGCATTGCGCTGGAGAATGTCTCCGTGGTGCGCGGCGGACAGACGCTTTTGCAGGATGTGTCGATGCACATCCACTGCGGTCAGCTGACGGTGCTGATCGGCCAGAACGGCGCGGGCAAAACGACGCTCATCCGCGCCCTGCTGGGGGAATACGCTCACGGCGGTACGATTCGCCATGTGGACGGCGAAGGGCGCGACGTGGCGCACATGCGCACGGGCTATGTGCCGCAGCATCTGGAATTTGACAAGGAGATGCCTGTGACGGTGGAGGACTTCCTCGCCGCCAGCCTGACGCGCCGCCCGGTGTGGACGGGGGTCGGCAAAAAGACCCGCGCGCAGGTGATGGAGGCGCTGAAAATGGTGGAGGGCGAAAAGCTGCTGCACCGCCCGCTCGGCCGCTGCTCCGGCGGCGAATTGCGGCGCGTGCTGCTCGCGCTGGCGCTGCATCCCGCCCCTGACCTGCTTGTGCTGGACGAGCCCGTCTCCGGCGTTGACCAGAACGGCTTGCAGATGTTTCTGGATACCGTCGTGCGCCTGAAGGAGCATCACCATATGGCGATTCTGCTCGTCAGCCACGACCTGAACGTCGTCCGCCAGTATGCTGACCATGTGGTGTTGCTGGACAAGACGGTGCTGAAGCAAGGCAAGCCGGATGACGTGTTCGCATCGCCGGAATTCCAGAAGGTGTTCGGGCTGGGCGCAAAGACGCTCAATGCCCAGCGGCTGCATGGCGCGGAACGCTGGATGGGGCGCAAGGCGGAAACGCCCGAGGAGGAAATCGCCCGTGCCGCCGCCGTGGTGGACGACGAGACGAAAGGAGGCCAGGCGTGATGGATGCGATTCGCGCGTTCGTGCAAACGCTGCTGCCCTTTGAATTCCTGCAATTTGACTTCATGGTCAATGCGCTTCTGGCGATTCTGCTGCTGACGCCGCTGCTGGGGCTGCTCGGCACGATGGCGGTCAACCAGCAGATGGCGTTCTTCTCCGATGCGCTGGGGCACAGCGCGCTGACGGGCATCGGGCTGGGCATCCTGCTTGGCGTGTCAAGCGACCTGCTGGCGATGCTGGTGTTCGGCATCGTCTGGGCGCTGCTGATTTGCCGCATCAAGCAGACCGGGACAGCGTCCACCGATACAATCATCAGCGTCTTTTCGTCCACGTCAGTGGCGGCAGGCGTGCTGGTGCTGTCCATGGGCGGCGGATTCGCGAAGTATTCGTCCCTGCTGGTCGGCGACGTGCTGGCAGTACAGGACAGCGATTTGCTCTATCTGTTGATTGCGCTTGTGGCGGGCATTGCGCTGTGGGCGGTGATGTACAATTCGCTGCTGCTGTCGGGCATCAGCCCGTCCCTGGCGCGCAGCCGAGGCATCCATAATCGGCTGGTGGAGTGCGCGTTTGTAGTGCTGGTGGCGGTCGCGGTTATGCTGGCGATTCGCTGGGTTGGCGTGATGCTGATTAACGCACTGCTGATTCTGCCCGCGGCGGCGGGGCGCAATCTGGCGCGGTCGAGCCGTCAGCACGCGGTGTACAGCGTGGTGATTGCGCTGGTGTGCGGCGTGGCAGGGCTGATTTGCGCGTATTATCTGGATACGACGGCGGGTGCGGCAATTGTGCTGTTCGCGGCGGTGTGCTACGCCATCTCGCTGGGCATTCGGGCGCTGAGAAAATGATACTATTTTCAGATTCACCTGCGCCATCTTGGCACATGTTCATCTAAAAATAGGATAACGGAGGAACGATATGGAGCGAATCCTGATACTGATGCAGGCGGCGAACTGGGCGGAAGCGACCGAGGCGCTGACCTCCGCGCGGGAGAACGCCCTGCACCGCAACGCGCTGTCGTACGCGCTGGTGCTGCCGGAAGCCCCGACATCCCCCGAAGAATGCAATATGGCGGCGTTCGGGGCGCTGCGATACCTTGTCAGCCCGGAAATGACTTTCGCTGCGATGGAAACGCTCTGGCACGGTGAACGCTATGCGCTGCTGGCGCATCCGGCGATGCGCTTTGAGCGCGACTGGGAGAAGAAGCTCCTGCGCGCACTGAACGACTGCCCGGTGGAAAACGCGCAGGCGGTGCTGACGGGCTATCTGCCGGCGCAGGATGATCCGATTGGCGCGGTCTGTCCGGTTGCGGCGGAGCGCATTGACCCGGACGGCACGCTGTGCTTTGCGCACGGAATGCCCCTGACGCTCGCGGCGCACCCGATGCCGGGCGCATTTCTGCATCCGGACTTCTTCTTTGCGCGCGCGGGCTTCATCCGGGCGATGGCGCAGGGGAGCGGTACAGCGTTCCTGCGTGCGATGGTGCAGGGCTGGCAGTGCTGCACGCTGAATCAGCCCGTCATCACCCTGACGCACGATTTGCCCGTGCCGCCTGTGCGGATAGACCTGCAGGAGGATGGCTTGGCGCAGCTGAAGGAAGAATACGGCGTTGATTTCGCGGCGGGTACGCTGTCCGCGGCGGCGAAGCGAGGCTTGAAGTCAAACAGCCTCGACGTGACGCTGGCGGTGACACCGCTGATGCGCATTAAGTCGGCGGTGCAGCGGCGGCGCAGGAAGCGCACCGACCCGATGCCGCTGTGCGTGACGGTCTGCCCGGCCTCGCTGGACGAAGAAGGGATGCACTGGCTGCGCCAGCTGACGCAAATGCAGGATTTGGCACTGCTGTGCTATGCCGAGGGGCTGAAGCTGCGCGAGGTGGCGGAGTTCCACCCGAACGTGCTGGAATACAAGCCGCGCTATGCTCTGCCGATGCCGACGGGCAAACCGCCGCTGTTCAGCCGCGCGGCGATGCTCAGCGCGGCGCGCGACCGGGTGCTGTCCAGCACGCACTATATCTGGATGGCGCCGGACTGTGTGCGCTATCCGCTCTATACCGGCATGGCGCTGCCGTGGAAGCGGCTGTGCGGCGAGAAAATCGTGCTGGCAAGCGTCAGAAACCGCCTCGACCTGTCCATGGTCGTTGTGCCGGACAAGCAGATAAAGCCGCTGATGAGCGCCATTGGGGAGCAATTACGGGCATTGCTGGCGGCAGGGACAATTCCGGAGACGGAAGAGGCGCTCTGGACAGGCATTGTGAAGGAACATCCGGACTGGTTTGAATTTCGGGCGCTGCCGGTGGAAAAACAGCTGTTCACATTCTTGCTCTGAGGAAAAATCATGCAGACGATTGCGTCTCGGCTCATCAAGGGGATTATGCTGCTTCCGGCTGATGGTGGTGCTGTCGGCGCAGCGGGCAATGCTGGATTTTCGGGGTCAGCGGCTGCTGCTGGAGGAGTAATCCGATTTTCAAATTCATATGCGCACTTCCCGCAGACAAGCGCATAATACGGACAAATCTGCCGTATCAAGCGGGGAAAGTTCGGGAACGCAGAAAAAACGTTTTTTCGCCCGATTTTCGCCGCCAGTGGAAGCTGTTCTGTTTACCGGGCTTGCGGCGCTTCGGGCGGTTTTCGGCTGTCCATTTCGACCAGATTCAGCATTGACAAGAGCGGCTCCAGTGGTGTATGATGGCTTTCGTTCCTGCTTTGCAGACACTATATGTAGCATGGGCAGGAGAAAACATCCACAACTTATGCCGAATGAACGGCTGGTTATCAATTGGTTCTCAAATGGGAAATAATACGGATAGAATAGAGAATGATGGAGGCACCGACCATGGGCATTGATATGATTCGCAAACGCGACGGACGCGAAGTTCCTTTTGATCAGGACAAGATTGAGCAGGCCATTTTCGCGTCTTTTCAGGCATCGGGCAGTGCGCGCGGGCATGAGACGAGCCGCAAGCTGACGGAGGAAGTTGTCCGCCTGCTGGAGAACAACGAGAACATCAGCGCCATCCCCAGCGTGGAGCAGGTGCAGGACACGGTGGAGCAGGTACTGATGCGCAACGGCTTCACTCGCACGGCGAAGTCCTACATCCTCTATCGCGCCGAGCGCAGCCGCGTCCGCGAGATGAACTCCCGCCTGATGCGCACGTTTGGGGACATTGTGTTCAAGGACGCCAGCGAATCCGACATCAAGCGCGAGAACGCCAACATCAATGGCGATACTGCCATGGGCGCAATGCTCAAGTTCGGCAGCGAAGGCGCAAAGCAGTATTACGAGAAGTACGTCATGGATCCGCGATTTGGTCAGGCGCACATGGACGGCGATATCCACATTCATGACATGGACTTCTACACGCTGACGACGACGTGCTGTCAGATTGAACTGAAGAGTCTGTTCAAGGGCGGCTTCTCCACGGGGCACGGCTATTTGCGTGAGCCGCAGGACATTACGTCCTACGCGGCGCTGGCGTGCATTGCGATTCAGGCAAACCAGAACGATCAGCACGGCGGACAGGCGATTGTGGACTTCGACTACGGCATGGCGCCCGGCGTGAAAAAGACGTTCATCAAGCGCTACCGCATGAACCTCTCCCGTGCGCTGGAGCTGCTGCTGAATGACGCGGAGTGCGACGCGCATGCCAATGAACTGGTGGCGCAGACCAAGGCGGAGAACCTCGAACCCACGCTGGAAGAGAACGCTGACCACCGCGCACGCATGGCGGAACTGCTGACGAAGTATGTGGCGGACGAGCAGATGATTGCCCGCATTCTCGACTTCACGCAGCGCCGCTCCGAGCAGGAGACAGACAAGGCGACCTATCAGGCAATGGAGGCGCTCATCCACAATCTGAATACTATGAACAGCCGCGCGGGCGCGCAGGTGCCGTTCTCGTCCATCAACTACGGCATGGACGTGTCGCCTGAAGGCCGTTTGGTGATGAAGAATGTGCTGCTGGCGACGGAAGCAGGTCTGGGCGGCGGCGAAACGCCGATTTTCCCGATTCAGATTTTCCGCGTCAAGGAAGGCGTCAACTTCAACCCCGGCGACCCGAACTACGACATCTACCGCCTCGCCATCCGCACGAGCGCAAAGCGCCTGTTCCCGAACTTCTCCTTCGTGGACGCGCCGTTCAACCTCCAGTACTACAAGCCCGGCCATCCGGAGACCGAAATCGCCTACATGGGCTGCCGCACCCGCGTGATGGGCAATGTCTACGACCCTGATCGCGAAATCGCCCCGCGCCGCGGCAATCTGTCCTTCACGTCCATCAACCTGCCGCGCATCGCCATTGAGGCGAACGGCAACGTCGATGTGTTCTTCAAGGTGCTGCAGGAGCGCATGGAACTGGTGATTGACCAGCTGAACGAACGCTTCCGCATCATCAGCAACAAGCGCGTGAAGAACTTCCCGTTCCTGATGGGCGAGGGCGTGTGGATTGACTCCGAAAAGCTGAGCTGGAACGACAAGGTGGGCGAAGTGCTCAAGCACGGCACGATGACCATCGGCTTCATTGGTCTGGCGGAAGCGCTGGTTGCCTTGCGCGGCAAGCATCACGGCGAGGACGAGGAAAGCCAGAAGCTGGGCTTGAAAATCATCCGCACGATGCGCGAATACACCGACAAGGTGTCCGCGGAGACGGGGCTGAACTACTCCGTCATTGCCACGCCTGCGGAAGGTCTGTCCGGCCGCTTCGTTCGCCTCGACAAGCAGCGCTTCGGCATCATCCCCGGCGTGACCGACCGCGAATACTACACGAACTCCTTCCATGTGCCGGTTTACTACCACTGCACGGCGTTCCATAAGCTGAGCGTGGAAGCGCCGTATCATGCGCTGACCAACGGCGGCCATATCTCCTATGTGGAGATGGACGGCGACCCGCTGAAGAACCTCGACGCGTTCGAGAAGATTGTGCGCTATATGCACGACATCGGCATCGGCTACGGTTCGATTAACCACCCGGTTGACCGTGACCCGCTGTGCGGCTATAATGGCATTATCGACGATACTTGCCCGTGCTGCCACCGTGGGGAAACCACCCGCGTGACGGAGCGCATCAAGCGCATCAAGGTGGAGGGCTAAAAGCCACTTTACCCCAAATGCCGGGTGACGCGCTCAAGCCGGGCACCGAAAAAAGGGTCAAGGGGCAATTGCCCCTTGCGGAGTCCAGAGGCAGCGCCTCTGGGGAGGTCTGGCGCAA
>ERZ780070.472-NODE-472-length-18009-cov-4.458616_pt1 | contig 18009 bp, 19 predicted proteins | sample MGYA00511577_ERZ780070 | MGnify/ENA primary metagenome ERZ780070 (study PRJEB29588, sample SAMEA2162530) | human gut metagenome | biome: human gut; feature: human-associated habitat; material: faeces | place: Denmark | collected 2008/2010 ...
CCGCATCACGGCATAAGTAAAGACAGCGATTTGTGCGCAAGCGCCCATCGCTGTCTTTAACTATGCCTATGCGCGGCTCAATGCTCGCGTAAACTCTCAATTTACATCCACATCGAATTACTAATTGACGTAACTACATATCCATATTATGATGAGAATAAATAAGACATTTTCGTAAGAATTTGGAGGTAATAGTATGCGTGAATATGATGATGCGGTACTGGAATGCTTCCTGGACAAACAGCTCCAGCTTTTTCCGGAAGCCGTGGCAGAGACTCTGGATGAAGCAGAAGATTTTCTGGAAGAGTGCATGGCAGTCGTGGTAGATTCCGTGGATGATGTCATCGAGTATTTCGATGAAGCCGGCATGGACGTGGACGGCGCTGTGGATGATGAGATTCTGGAAGCCGATGAAGTCTTCGATATCGGAGACGGCAGATACCTGATCGTAGAAGCGTAAACAATGACAGACGAAAGATCCCCGGGAACAGATAACGGTTCCCGGGGGTCTTTTTGTTATGATGCAACTTTGATGTAATGTTGTGCTATTCTGTGAAAAAACGGAAGGGACAACAATCCTATGAAAAAAAGATATCTGTGCATGGCGGCAATTATTTTTCTGATGAATACATTGACCGGATGCGCTTTGAAAAATGAAAATATGGAAGCCATTTACAAAGAATTTCTTGATAATGGAGACGTGGGAAGCCTGCAATGGTCATGGGTATTGGAACCGGGACAATACGAAGATATTCGTTTTGTGAATGACAACATGGTTGCTGTACAGAATGGGAGCGACAAATGGGGAGTGTGGGATCTGGAGAAGGAGATATTGGTCGCATCCTGCAAGTACAACAATATTCCTAACGATGCTGCCAGATATTATTCGGAAGTGTATGCCGCAGTTCAAAAAGACGGAAAATGGGGTTTTGTTGACGAAGCAGGGCAATGTGTGATCCCGTGCCAATACGATGAAGTGGGGGATTTCAGCGAGGGACTCGCCGCGGTGAAGGATGCGGATCACAACGGAAAAGGAGAGCAGTGGGCATACATTGATACAAAAGGAGAAATCCAGATTGATTTTTACCCCTATGAAGCGACGGAAGGCAGAAGAGTACTGGCAGGGGAATACCATGACGGCATGGCTTTTGTATCCAAGGGATTGTACTGTATTATGGATACGAAGGGAGAGATGATCTTCTCCGGGGACTCACGCTTTTTTATTAGTGTGACGGAATATAATAAGGAATACGACGCAATCCCCGGGTATGTATATATCGACGACCGGATGACAGTCAGAAAATACGGATTGATGGGACTTCACGGGGAAGAGCGGCTGGAACCGGTATTTGATTATGTTTACGGAATGAGAGGTCCCTATGTGATCGTGGAACAGAACATAGGCGGGGAACCCGGAATAGGTGTTATAAAATTACAGAAATAACGGAATGAACCGGAGCTCTCTGACATATATATGTTGGAGGGCTTCTATTTTTCTCTTCCCCATTCGCCGCGAATGCGTTATAATGAACTGATGGACTTTTACAGAAAGTACAGAAAGGTATGGTAGGAAAATGTTAGAAGGACAAAAATGTCTGGTCATCGGCTCCGGCATCAGCGGAATCGGTGCAGCAGTATTATTGGAGAAAAACCATGCAGACGTGGTTCTGTATGACAGCAGTGATAAATTGACAGGGGAAGATCTGAAGGCAAAGCTCCCGGAGGGAAGCCGGGCGGCCTGCATCGCCGGAGAACTTCCTGAAAATGTGGAGCTGAGTATTCAGGCAGCAGTATTAAGCCCCGGAGTACCTACGGATATTCCGCTGGTGAACCGTATGAGAGACAGAGGCGTTCAGATTCTGGGAGAGATCGAACTGGGATTTCTGGCAGAGCAGGGCAGAGTGATCGCCATTACCGGCACCAATGGTAAGACGACGACCACCACACTCACCGGTGAGATCATGAAGGCACACTTCGGTAAGGATAAGACTTTCGTGGTGGGTAACATCGGTAATCCCTATACCCTGGAAGCAGATAAGACTTCGAAGGACAGTGTTACTGTGGGAGAGATCAGTTCTTTCCAGTTAGAGACCATACATACATTCCATCCGGTGGTATCGGCGATCCTGAATATCACACCGGATCACCTGAACAGACATCATACCATGGAAGCCTATGTGGCAGCTAAGGAAGCAGTGGCTTCCCAGCAGACGAAGGCAGATATCTGCGTACTGAATTATGACAATGATTACACCAGAGACTTCGCAGGAAGATGCCCTGCCACTCCGGTATTGTTCTCCTCCCATCAGGAACTGGAAAACGGTTATTTTCTGCGGGGTGACAAGATCATCAAGAGCGTAAACGGCGAAGAGCACGAGCTGATGGATATTCATAAGGATATGAATCTGGTAGGCCTGTGCAATGTGGAAAATGTTATGGCAGCCATTGCCATCGCAGAGGGTATGCAGGTACCCATGGAGACGATCCTTACGGTGATCCGCGGTTTCCACGCAGTGGAGCACAGAATTGAGTTCGTAGCCACCAAGGGCGGTGTGGATTATTACAACGATTCCAAGGGAACCAATCCCGATGCCGCTATTCAGGGCATCAAAGCCATGAGCAGGCCCACGGTTCTCATCGGCGGAGGTTATGACAAGCAGAGCGAATATGACGAGTGGATCGACAGCTTTGACGGCAAGGTAAAATGTCTCGTCCTCATCGGACAGACCAGAGAGAAGATTGCCGAGTGTGCCAGAAAGCATGGCTTCGATAAGATCCGTTTCGCGGATACTTATGAGGAATGCCTGAAGCTGTGTACGGAACTGGCAGAACCGGGGGATGCGGTTCTTCTGTCTCCGGCCTGTGCAAGCTGGGGCATGTTCCCGAACTATGAGGTCAGAGGACAGCTTTTCAAGGAATATGTCCGTGGACTGGCAGATTAAAAAGTAATAAAAAGCAATAATGTTATAGAAAATAGAAATAAGGAGTAAAAGCAGGCATGGCAGAAGCTCGCAGAAGGCGTAAAAAGAAACAACAATCGGAATACTTTTTTGACTACAGCCTGCTTTTTATTGTGCTGTTTTTACTGGGATTTGGTCTGATCATGATCTATTCCGCCAGCTCCTATGAGGCTTATGATACCTATGGAGATGCAGCCTTTTATATGAAGAAACAGCTGGTTGCCAATATCATCGGTCTGGTGGGAATGATCATTATTGCTAATATCCCGTATCATTTCTGGGAACGGTTCGCTATGCTGGGATATGTGGTGTCGATGATCCTGATCTTCCTGGTGAAGACTCCACTCGGCATCAGCTCCCATGGTGCTACAAGATGGATCGGTATTCCCCATACGGGCTTCAACCTGCAGCCGGCTGAGGTAGCCAAATTGTGTATGATCCTGTTCCTGGCAAGTCTGGTGTGCAAGATGGGAAAAAGCGTGCGTACCATGAAAGGCTTTTTCATTATGATGGGCGCACCACTGCCGATCGCAGCATGTGTATATCTCATTACGGATAACTTAAGTTCTGCCATCATTATTATGGGGATTGCCGTCCTGATGGTATTTGTGGCAAGTCCCGATTACAAAAAATTCGTTATCATGGGATTAAGCGTGGTGGCAGCAGCGGCATTGCTGGTATTTGTGGTGGTACAGATGGGAGATAAGATCGGTGGCAAGTTCCGTCTGGCGAGAATCCAGGCGTGGCTGAATCCGGAGAGTCAGGCGCAGGACAAAGGATTCCAGACATTACAGGCACTGTATGCCATTGGAAGCGGTGGCATCTGGGGCAAGGGACTGGGACAGAGCATGCAGAAGTTAAGCTTCCTGCCTGAGGCACAGAACGATATGATCTTTTCCATTATCTGTGAGGAACTGGGATTGTTCGGAGCGGTTGCCATTATTCTGATGTTCATTATGCTGTTGTGGCGGATGATGGTCATTGCCAACAATGCACCGGACCTGTTCGGCGCCATGCTGGTAGTGGGGGTTATGGGACACATCGCGATCCAGGCGATCCTGAACATTGCGGTTGTGACCAACTCCATTCCGAATACCGGAATCTCCCTGCCGTTTATCAGTTACGGTGGTTCTTCGGCGCTGTTCCTTTTGGCGGAGATCGGGCTGGTCTTAAGTGTGGCCCGGAGGATCCAGTTAAAAGAACTATAGAAGACATGGTACGAAACCGCATCCCGGGGCATAAGATAAGAATATCTTATGTAATGGGGATGGTGCTGTATGAAGGGAATCCGCATACAGGGCGGCATGCCGCTACAGGGAAAGGTACGCATACAAGGGTCTAAAAATGCGGCACTCCCGATTTTGGCAGCAACGCTTCTTACCAATGAAGTATCATATATTCAGAATTGCCCGAGGATCGAGGATGTGCATCGGTTCGTACATCTGTTACGGGAACTGGGATGTATGGTACACTGGCAGGAGAATGGGATCCGGGTACAGCCGGGAGGCAGAGATGACCTGACCTGTGAGAGAGCAGAGGCAAGAAGAATGCGCGGAGAAGCCATTACCGGTATGCGCTCATCGCTGTGTCTGCTGGGAGCATTGCTCGGCAAATGCGGTTATGTGACCATGGAACATCCGGGAGGATGTGTCATCGGCGACAGACCCATTGATCTGCATATTCATGCACTGGAACAGATGGGTGTTGAATTCCTCGAAGAGGACGGACTTTTGTCCGCACGGGCAAAAAATCTGCACGGTGCCCAGATTACACTGAAGTTTCCAAGCGTTGGCGCCACGGAGAATATTTTGCTGGCAGCGGTAAAAGCCACCGGAGATACTGTGATCACCGGTGCAGCCAGAGAGCCGGAAGTGATTGCACTTTGTGAATTTCTGACGGCATGTGGGGCTTCGATCGAAGGGATGGGAAGTCCGGAACTTATCATCCATGGCGGCGGAGATCTTCACGGAACCCGGTATACAGTTCCGACGGACCGGATCGTGGCAGGAACGTATCTGTTTGGCTGTATCGGCTGCGGCGGGAGTGTACTGTTAAATCAGGCACCCTGGAGCCAGATGGAAGCAGTGACTGTGGCTGCGGAGAGAATGGGGGCACAATGTACCGTCTCCGAAGAGGGATTGTTCGTACAGGCACCGGTGAGACCCAAGAGTATCGGGCATCTGCAGACCGGACCGTACCCGGAATTCCCCACAGATCTGCAGTCGGCAGCGATGGCGGTACTGACCATGGCAGAGGGAATCAGTTATATTGAAGAGAATATTTTCGAGAACCGTTTTCGAATTGCAGAACCCTTAAACCTTATGGGTGCACAGATTGTCTTAAAAGACGGACAGCACGCGGTGATCACCGGAGTGGAACACCTTCATGGAGAGCAGATGGACGCCTGTGAACTTCGCGGTGGGGCAGCACTGGTTTTAGCAGGACTTGCGGCAGAGGGTGAAAGCTTCGTGACGGGACAACATTTTATAGAACGCGGATATGAAAATATCTGCAGAGATTTCAGAGAATTAGGAGCACGTATTACCAGTGTATAGAGACCGAAGTACCGTTATCAGAAAAATAGTGATCATAAGCGCTTTGCTGCTAATACTGGGCGGAGGCATTTTCGCATTGCACTCCGTATATACAGTCCGTACTGTATATGTGGAGGGCAATGTGCATTATACAGAGGATGAGATCAAAGAGATCGTGATGTCGGGACCGCTGGGGAATAATTCCCTGTATCTGTCGCTGAAGTACCGTGACAGAGGAATTCAGGATGTTCCCTTTGTGGATGTCATGAACGTATCGATTCTGGCTCCGGATACCATTAAAATCACAGTGTATGAAAAGGCACTGGCAGGATACGTGAAATATCTGGATACTTATATGTATTTTGACAAGGATGGTTACGTGGTGGAGAGTTCCGGAATCCGGACCCAGGGAGTACCGCAGATCACAGGACTGACTTTTAATCATATCGTCCTGGGAGAACAGCTTCCGGTGGAGAATCCGGAAGTGTTTGCCGGGATCATGGACATGACAAAGCTTCTGAATAAATATCAGCTGACTGCGGACAAGATTTATTTTCATTCTTCCGGAGAGATCACCATCTACTTCGGACAGATCAAAGTAGCCATGGGCAGTGATAATAGCCATTTAGAGGACAAGCTGCAGCTGTTGCCGGGATTTTTGGAGCAACTGGAAGGGAAAAGCGGAACACTGCAGATGGAAAATTATGAGGAAGGAAAAGGGAAATTTACGTTCAAGCCGGATGCGTGAAACATTTGTGAAACATTTTGAAAAAATAGGTTGCTAAATTTGTAAAATGATTATATGATAGTCTATGTGAAGTTGAAAAGGGTTAAAAGGAGGAACTAACCTTGCTGGAGATTAAGACGAATGACGCGGATACAGCTGCCAAGATCATCGTAGTCGGTGTAGGCGGCGCGGGAAATAACGCTGTAAATAGAATGGTGGATGAGAAAATTACCGGAGTGGATTTTATCGGGGTGAATACCGATAAGCAGGCATTGCAGCTCTGCAAAGCTCCGAAGTTATTACAGATCGGTGAGAAGCTGACCAAGGGACTCGGTGCGGGAGCCAAGCCCGAGATCGGTGAGAAGGCAGCTGAGGAGAGTACGGAGGAGATTTCCGCAGCTCTGAAGGGTGCAGATATGGTATTCGTAACCTGTGGTATGGGTGGCGGTACCGGAACCGGAGCAGCTCCGGTGGTGGCTAAGCTGGCAAAGGAAATGGGTATTTTAACCGTCGGTGTTGTGACGAAGCCTTTCCGTTTTGAGGCAAAGGCACGTATGGTAAATGCTTTAAACGGTATCGAGCGTATCAAAGAGAACGTGGATACCCTGATTGTGATACCCAATGATAAGCTGCTGGAGATCGTGGACAGACGTACCACAATGCCGGAAGCTTTGAAGAAGGCAGATGAAGTTCTGCAGCAGGCAGTACAGGGAATCACAGATCTGATCAATGTTCCCGCTGTCATTAATCTGGACTTTGCAGATGTACAGACCGTTATGAAGGACAAGGGTATTGCTCACATCGGTATCGGTGAGGGCAAGGGCGATGATAAGGCAATGGAAGCTGTGAAGATGGCAGTAGAGAGTCCCCTTCTGGAGACTACCATTTCCGGTGCAACCCATGTCATTATCAATATCTCCGGAGATATCACTCTGGCAGATGCATCCGATGCAGCAAGCTATGTACAGGAACTGGCAGGAGATGATGTCAATATCATCTTCGGCGCTATGTACGATGAGTCCAAGTCCGATAGCTGTACGATCACCGTGATCGCTACCGGTCTGGAAGATAAGGCCAACAATGTGGTACAGAATCGTCTGGGCGGCGGTGTTGCTTTCAGACAGCCTGCTTCCCATATGACTCCCAGTTCTCTGAAGGGAATGAATATACAGTCTACCGCTCCTACGACATCCCAGGGACAGGGAGGACAGGCTCCGAGACCCATACAGCCGGTGCCCGGTATTCATAAGCCTACAGATATCAGAAGCTCTGTAGAAGAGAAATCTCTGAAGATTCCTGATTTCTTACAGAGAAAGTAATACTTAGCATTTGTTTTTATAATAACGGAATATAATAAGAGCCACGACACAGAATACTGTGTTGTGGCTTGTTTTGCGTGGAGATTTTAGGAAAGTATATTAGTCTGCCGTTCTCTTTTTCCTGTGTAAGGAGACAATCCTCTCACCCAGTACGAAAAAGGCACCAATGGCACAGGGTAACAGCATGGTGGTGAACCGGTAGAGAAGCACGGCAGACAGGGCTTTGGCCTCCGGCAGGAGACGCCGGAACAGCAATGTAAAGACAGCTTCTACGGATCCGATCCCCGCCGGGATGGGGATGACACCCGCCAGCGACTGGCTGAGAGAGGTCAGAGCAAAACATTGCAGGAAAGAAAAAGGCAGATCGCCGTATCCTCCCCCAAGAGAATTGCAGAACACGATCCAGGGGATGATATACCAGGTAGTGAACTTTAATACATTGCACAGGAACAGGCGAAGCAACAATATTGGATCCTGTAACAGAGACCGGCTTTCCGCCTGTAGCAGGGCAAGCTTATGTCCGGCACCGGTGAGCTTTTCCTCCCAGGAGGGATGCTTTGCACGGAACCGGTTGGCCAGCAGATTACAGGCAGTCTGCATCCAGGGTACGGTAGCGACAGCTAACAGAACTCCTGCAATCACACAGACTCCTGCAAATCCCAGCAGGATATAACATTGATAATCGGCAAATGAAGCATGAATAAATCCATAGGTTGCCAAAAACAATAGCAGACTATAGACTGCCATAGAGACCTTGTGGACAATATATTGGAAAAAGTACATGCCGGTGGCATTGGGAACCGGGATACCGGCTTTGTTCAGGTAATAGATTCCTGCAATGCCGGAACCGCTGCCCAGAGTGGCTGTCTTATAGAAAGAGCAGTAGAAAGCATTACAGAATCCCTTCAGGCGGGGATATTCCGGGTGTGTTTTATGCACGATCAGCCAGGTGATGTGCCCTTCAAAGATATGGTAGAGGATCACGGTCAGGAACAGGGACATGACCACTTGCGGGGAGACATTGGCAAGCTCCGTCAGCATATCTCCCATGGAATCCCGGAAGCTGTAATACAGGATACCTAATAACAGACAGACAAACAGTAATTTCAAAAGATATTTCAATATAGAGCTCAACACTTTACCGGAATCATGACGCATCATCGCTCCCTCCTTTATCATAGTCTCATTGTCTCTCTTTTTAGGGAGAAGGAAAAGAAACAAATCTGAGAAAACGTAGCCTTTTTCACGCTGAAGTTTATTCTTTTTTTAGAATAAGGTAACAGATTAAATATTGATTGTCCGGCACAAAATAGCTATGATTGATTTGTTCCAACAGTTTTAGACCATCTTACAAGAATGAGGAAGGAATCCTATATGCAGGAAGTAAAACAACCTAATAAAAAACCGTTTATCTTTTACTATCTGATCGCGTTGGTGGCGATCATGCTGATCAACAGCCTTCTGGTACCGCAGATCGTACAGAGGGCAGTGAAGGAAGTGGATTACAACACTTTTATGCAGATGACTTATGATAAACAGATCGACGAGGTACAGGTCCAGGATAATCAGATCGTGTTTACCGCAAAAGATGACAAGACCATCTACAAGACCGGTCTGATGGATGATCCGGACAGAACGCAGAGACTGTATGACAGCGGGGCCAAATTCTCCAGTGAGATCGTGGAGGAAGCATCGCCGATTTTAAGCTTTCTGATCAGCTGGCTGCTGCCTTTGATCATCATTATTGGCTTCGGACAATTGATGTACCGTCAGATGGCGAAAAAAGCCGGCGGCGACTCCATGATGTTCGGCATGGGAGGCATGGGCAAGAGCAATGCGAAGGTCTATGTGAAGTCTTCCAACGGTATTAAGTTCACCGATGTGGCAGGAGAGGATGAGGCGAAGGAAAATCTGACAGAGATCGTGGAATACCTGCATGACCCCGAAAAATACAAAGAGATCGGTGCTTCTATGCCGAAGGGTATTCTCTTAGTAGGCCCTCCCGGAACCGGTAAGACGATGTTAGCCAAGGCAGTAGCCGGAGAAGCCAATGTTCCCTTTTTCTCCATGTCAGGTTCGGAATTCGTGGAGATGTTCGTAGGTATGGGTGCCTCCAAGGTCAGAGACCTGTTCAAACAGGCGAAGGAAAAGGCTCCCTGTATTGTATTTATCGATGAGATCGATGCCATCGGTAAAAAACGTGACGGACAGGTGGGCGGTAACGATGAGAGAGAACAGACCCTGAACCAGCTGTTAACGGAGATGGATGGCTTTGAAGGCAACAACGGCGTTATCATTCTGGCAGCCACTAACCGTCCGGAGAGTCTGGATCCGGCACTGCTACGTCCCGGACGTTTTGACAGACGGGTGCCGGTAGAGCTTCCCGACCTGAAAGGAAGAGAAGAAATCCTGAAAGTGCATGCCCGCAAGATCAAAGTCGCAGATAACGTAGACTTCAATAAAATCGCCCGTATGGCATCCGGCGCTTCCGGTGCGGAGCTTGCCAATATCGTCAATGAGGCAGCTCTCCGGGCAGTCAGAGATGGACGTAAGTTCGCAACCCAGGCAGACTTGGAAGAGAGTATTGAAGTAGTCATTGCCGGTTATCAGAAAAAGAATGCCATCCTTACAGATAAGGAAAAGCGGATCGTGGCATACCATGAGATTGGACACGCACTGGTGGCAGCGAAGCAGACCAATTCCGCACCGGTACAGAAGATCACCATTGTGCCCCGTACTTCCGGAGCACTGGGTTATACCATGCAGGTGGAAGAGGAAGGCAATCATTATCTGATGACCAAGGAAGAGATGGAGAATAAGATCGCCACACTGACCGGCGGACGTGCCGCGGAAGAGATCGCCTTCGGATCTGTGACCACCGGAGCTTCCAACGATATCGAACAGGCTACCAAGCTTGCCAGAGGCATGATCACCCGCTACGGTATGAGCAAAGATTTTGACATGGTAGCCATGGAGACTGTGACGAACCAGTATCTGGGTGGAGATTCCTCCCTGACCTGTTCCATGGAGACCCAGACTGCCATCGATAAGGAAGTGGTGGAACTGGTGAAGAAGCAGCATGAGAAGGCAGGACAGATCCTGATGGAAAATCGTGCTAAACTGGATGAACTGTCTCAGTATTTATATGAAAAAGAGACCATTACCGGAGAAGAATTTATGAAGATATTGAATTCCTAAATGGTTCCCGGAGAAGACGGAATCGGTGCTTGTGCCGGTTCCGTTTTTCGTTAAGAAAATCTTAATCATATGGTAAAGGCATCTTAACCCGTGCCTACTGTTATCTTAAAAAAGAAACCACTATACTTTTCCTGTAAGAAAAAGTTGTGAAACGACACAGCAGAATGGGAGAGAAGGATGCAAAACAGAAACTATTTGAATAACAATAACATGCAAAAAGGAATTGCACTGGCGACCTGCATGGCAATCGTCATGGGACTGTTCACCGGGTGCGGGAAGAAGAACGATCTGCAGATTGCAGCGTCACCTGATGAAGTGCAGAAAGGGCGATATGTAGAGACGGAACTCTCACTTCCGGAGGAATGGAAGGACAAAAATATCAGCCAGATCTTCCGTTCGGGTGATGAATTACATTTTCTCGTGGCAGGCGGATCGGAAGGACAGACCACTCTGGAGGAATGGAAGCTGGGAGAAGGAGATACTCTGACGGAAGTGACGAAGGACTGGCTGAAGGCGTTTCCCGAGGGAAAGGATCTGGAGAACAGTGACAGTTTTACACTGTTGCAGGATGCGGAGGGGAATCAGTACCTGTACGGCAACTGTTACCGGGATGAGGAGAGCTCTTCCGCACATCTGTGGAAGGAAGCGGACGGTAATGCGCTGGATATTACACCACAGAAGTGGCTGGAGCCTATCGATATGGATGGCTATCGGTTCTATGATGCGCCGCAGTATGTGACACTGACAGAGGACGGATTGTTAGTGGGACTGTCTTATTTTTCCCTGGATGTTGTATTGGCACAGGACGGAAGCATGGTGAGCAGCCAGGAGAGCGACAGCCTGATCGATAGCGGAACTCTGGCGGATAATAAGTGGGTCAGCGCTGTGGGAGACACGTTGTATCTGGCACAGGCAGATGAACAGGGCTCTGTGAACGGATTGTTACAGATGCAGCTGGATGGAAATAACGGGGCAAAAGCTAAGGGAGTGATTCCCTTTTCCCAGGACAGCTATAGCTCTGCTTATTTCAGTGTACTGGAGGACGGCACAGTCTATGCGGCGGATGCAGACGGATTCTTCCACTGTGATGCTGGAGATACTAACTGGCAGAAGCTATTAGAAGGAATCGATACCAGCTTTTCCATGTCGGATCAGTGGTGCCGGGATATTGTGGCACTGTCGGACGGCAGTGTATACGCGTGGTTTGGAAGTGAGAGCGGGGATAAAATAATGATTTATCGATACGATCCCGATGCGGTGACAGAGGTGACCGAAGAACTGACGTTGTATACCGTGGAGGAGAGCTTCTTTTTACAGCAGGCTGCGGTGCAGTATCATAAGCAGCATCCGGAGATACTGATCCATGTGGATGCGGCAATCTCCATGACGGATAAATACAGCGGAAATGCGGATTATCAGCAGATCTATCAGGATCTGAACACTTCCCTGACCTCCGGCAACGGACCGGATCTCATGGTGATGGATCATCTGAAACTGGACACGTATGCCTCTAAGGGCTTGTTGTTGGATCTGCAGGAGATATTGCAACCCATGGAAGAGGACGGAACCCTGCTTTCCAACATTACAACAGCCTATGAAGAGGCGGATGGAAGACGGTATGCGGTGCCGCTGCAATTCGGATTATTGTTAGCTGTCGGCAGGGATGTGCATCCGGAGGAAATGAGCAGCATGGATGCTATTGCAAAGGCGGTATCCGGAAAGACGGAGAGTTATATGGGAGACCGTACCTGCGGCGAACTGGTGGAAGAGTTCTATCCGTTGATCGTGGATGATATTTTACAGAACCGTCAGGTGAATCGTGATACCTTACATCCCTGGCTGGAAGATTTGAAGAAGATTGCGGATAACTGCGGTATCCTGCCTTCCAGAAAAGAAGGCCGTGCAGCGAATATCTGGGATCTGGGATCCGATGTGAGGCTGGTACTTCAGGAGACTGACGGCTTTAATGAGGCAATGATGCCTTATGCAGTGGCGGATCTTTTGAATGCCAATGTGGTCTCCATGGAAAACGCATTTTATCCGAAGATGGTCCTTGGAATCAACAGCCGGAGTGAGCATGTGGAGACTGCAAAAGACTTCCTGCGTTTTGCCCTGTCCGAAGAATTACAGAGCGTGGATACCTATGAGGGATTCCCTGTCAATGCAAAAGCGTTGGAGACGCAGGCTGCAGCAGACCGCAGCATGGCGGAAGCCTATACCACCTATGATATCGACGGCAGCACCGCAGAGTTCGCCATCAAAGCTTACTCTGAGGAGACCGCGAACCATCTGATGGAGCTGTGTAGGGCAGCAACCCTGTGCCTCAAAGAAGACACTCAGATCGAGACCTCCCTGACCGAGAGCTTACAGGCATATCTAAACGGGCAGGCGAGTGTGGAGGAAGCCATGGATGCTGTGGAAGGAAGCCTGAAGATGTATCTGGCGGAGTAGTGCTCCGCCTGGCATTCAATAGTCGATTTTCGAACGATTTTATTGATAAAATCGTTCGATTTGTGTATAATATAATTGAAAAGAGAGATTCTCTTTATGAGACGATAAATAGTTATTCTTCAAGAAAGGTGATGATGATATGTCCATTACTGCAACTGAATTAAAAATTAATCTTGGCAAATATCTTATGCTTGCAGAAACAGAGGATATTTATATTACTCGTAACGGAAAAGTTGTTGCAAAATTGTCTAATCCATATCAGGATAGAGTAGATGTTGCTAAATCATTGTTTGGCGTTCTTTCAAATGATATGACTCTGGAAGAAGCACGGGAAGAAAGGTTGAATACGATATGAGAGTTTTAGTTGATACTTGTGTTATCATCGATGCATTACAGTCTCGTGCTCCATTTTCAGAAGTAGCGCAAAAACTCTTTATATATTCTGCAAATAAGCAATTTGAGGGTTATATTACAGCAAAGTCAGTTACAGATATCTATTATCTGACACACCGTTTAACACATAACGATGTAGAAACACGAAAGATTTTGAGCAAGCTTTTTACTTTATTTCATTTGTTGGATACCACTTCTTTAGATTGCCGGAAAGCAATATCTTCTGAAATTGGTGATTATGAAGATGCTATTATGGTGGAAACAGCAATTCGTTCAGAAATGGATTGTATAGTAACCAGAAATGTAAAAGATTATATGAAATCTTCTGTTAAGGTGTGTGAACCTTCTGCATTATTAAAGCTATTAGAGGAAGAAAACGAAACTGAATAAAAACAAGAAGTGAATTGTTCAAGATGGATAATTCTTGATATGGATTGAAAAATAGCCTTATCCTGAACCGACCCCCTATCGTTAGACCTAAAATCTAACGATAGGAGGTCGTTTTTTTATGGCTAAATATACACTTGTAAACGTCTGATAAAGTTACTATAATTTCAATTACAGAAAAAGGTGATGGAGAACTTACTTATGCAGATTTATGTGGATGCGGATGCCTGTCCGGTGGTGGACATTGTGGAAAAAACAGCACGGAAGTATCAGATTCCGGTGACACTTCTGTGTGACACCAACCATGTGCTGACTTCCGGTTACAGCGAGGTAGTGGTCGTAGGAGCAGGGGCAGATGCAGTGGATTATAAGCTGATCAGTCTCTGTCGCAGGGGTGATATCGTGGTAACTCAGGACTATGGCGTGGCAGCCATGGCGCTGGGCAAGAGTGCCTACGCCATCCACCAGTCCGGTAAATGGTACACGGATGAGAACATCGACCAGATGCTCATGGAACGACATCTGAATAAAAAGGCAAGAAGAGCTTCTCATAAAAATCATTTAAAAGGTCCGAAGAAGCGAACAGAAGAGGATGACGAGAGGTTTGCACAGTCCTTCGAGCAGCTGATAAAAGCGGCGCTGAAGGAAACCGTAAAGACTTATATTCCATAGGAAAGCAGTTTGTATAAGCATAAATATAAAGGATCTGAAGAGACGGACAAGGGAGTATAAGAGAGGGTCGTGTAATGGGATTATTTTCTAAGAGAACCGAAAAGAAGACTTACGACAGAAGCAATCAAAAACCTGTCATCAAAGCCAGCATCTGCAACGGTGAACAGGTGGTGGGATTCAAGGATATCCACACGGGAAAAATTGAAGAAGTCATGCTGATCCGCCGGGCGGAAGACCTTGAGACATTTAAGACGATGTATGGGATTGAGGGAGAGATTACGAAGGAATACTGAGGGGCCTCGCTTCAAATAGATAGCTACGAATGGAGATCTGCTATGGGAAACGATACAAATGTTAATATTGGAAATTCCGGAGAATATTTTGTTGCCGGTGAATTAGAGAGAAGAGGATATACTGTTGCGGTTCCAATGTCGAACGTGAAAGATTTTGATTTGCTGGCGATTGAACGGGATACACATAGACAGATTGCAATACAGGTAAAGACCACAGGATATAAGCAGAAAAAGTGGACATTATCAAAGAAAAATGAAACATTACTTGGAGATAATATATTCTATATATTTGTATCTCTGAATGAATTAGAAGCACCGGAATATCATATTGTTCCGAGCAAAATTGTTGCAGATACGATTCGTAAAAATCATGAGAAATGGCTTAATACTCCCGGAAAGAAGGGACAGAAACATAACAATACAAATATAAGAGAATTCTATGATTTGGAAGATAGCTATTTGGATCAATGGGAACTGCTAAAGATGGAACTTATAGATGATGGCAAGGTAGAAAACGGAATTTATTCATCACTGACCAGGTACATATCTAAATTTAGTAATCCCCCCCAGAGTAAGGTGATGCCGGAAAATAATATTGGTGATGGTACAATGGAGCATCCGTATCAGCTTCCGTATAGAACATATTCGAGAGAAATTGAAGACTTTGTTAAAGATGTATATGCTTTTGAAAGAAGTCACCCGGAGTATCAGTTATCCAGATATGTATTTATCTTGCAGTACTATGGTATACAATGGGATGAGAATGCAATGACTAATGTTAATATAGATGAATTGAACGGACAGGCTGTACTGGCTTTGATTATAGGGGCAGTTAGGGCGGAAAGATTCTGCAGTGGAGCACTGGAAGGGTTTCTTCAGAACGGATCGATAATCAAATGGCTTAAAAGGCTGAAAAAATTGTCTGATGCATTTGAAGAAAGTGAATAGTGCGGTGGTATAGAAGCGTAATTGATTTTAATAAAGCGAGGAATAGACTGTGAAAAGAAAAAATAATTTAGCACTGATGACAATATGTATTTTATCTTTTGTTTCCTGCGGAGAACAGGAAACTACAGCTACGGCAGAAGCCATCCCCACTGCCGTTGAATCCGTACAGGTATGCATTTAGATTTAGGGTAGATCAAAATAATAATATAATTGCAGTTGTAATAGAACCTATTCCAATGCAGTATTGGTCAGAAGATTGAGCTTGATTGAAAATTTACATTTTTAAAGGATTGCTTTGTAAATCCCTTGATTCAGCGGTATAATAAATTTAATGGAAAGGTGGTTAAAATATGTTATTGTATCATGGTTCAAAAAGCGGAATACAAGGAGATATTAAACCGAAAAGCAGAGCATCATGTGATTTTGGTTGTGGGTTCTATATGGGAGATAAACCAGACCAACCCAAAGGTTTGATCGCATCGTATGAAAATAACATGTTCTATGAGATAGAGTATGATACAGATAAACTAAAAATAAAAACATTTGAAGATAATTATATAAGTCAAATAGATTGGGCATTATTCATTGCATATAACAGACAGCCGGAAAAATTATCAGAGTATAGCCAACTATGTATGAGATATAAGACATACAATGAATTGTATGACATGATTGTTGGTGTAATTGCAGATGATAAGATGACACAGGTAATGCAATTATTTTTTAATGGACAAATGTGCGATAAGGCATTTATTGAGGCAATGCAATATGTAAGATTAGGTAAACAGTATGTATTGAAAACAGCTGAAGCATGTAAGAAAGAGCGTTTTGATATAATAAAAGCATATAAACTTACAGATGCAGATAAAAAATTAATCATAGCACAGAATACAAATAGAACTGGACAGCTAAGCAGCATGATAAACCAAATTCAAAGGAAATATAGGCGAGCACAAGATATAAAATTCTTTGATGAAATAATAGAGGAGTGGGATAAATAATGGATGCAACAACGTTTAACATTGGGATATGTGAAATGTCAGCAGATTTATTTGTACAGTCTGTTAAAAAAGGTTATGATTCAAAAGATTTTATAGAAAAGCTAATGAAGTCAGAAACGGCAAAGCATCTGTATAACAAGACAGATACGCAGATGTGGCTGGGCTCAAATTATATAATAGAGACATTAGAACAAGAGGTACAGATTAAAAAGGGAAAGTTATATCCAGAGGATTTAATGTCGTGGATTGGATATCTGTTTGCATGTTGGAATTTCACATATAAGGATGATACCCCAAAAGATATGATTGAACAGGCATCCGTAGATGTTTTGACACTTGAATACCAAGGATTACACGTTTTATCATTTGAAGATGCGATTAGAGAATTGAAAAACATATACAATGAAAAGCAGAGTAAATAGAAACAGAGTTAACTCCATATCTAATGACACCCACATCCCAGTGGGTGTTTCAGAGAGTAAAAGTTGTAACTCAACTGTACCCCTCAAACTGGCTACAAACAAAAAACAGGAAGCCTTGAATTATCAGGCTTCCCGCTTTACTATCTAATGCGGAAGATGGGACTTGAACCCACACGGTATTGCTACCACAAGATCCTTAGTCTTGCTCGTCTGCCAATTCCGACACTTCCGCATAGCGATACAAAATAATAATCATCTCGCATCACGCAAGAATGATAATAACATCTTCCCACGGCAATGTCAACATGATTTTAAAATTTGTAGGAATTTTTTATACACTTAAAACAGTTTGGAAAATTGAACACCATTGTTCAATGTCTGAGAAAAGTTGGTCCAGGGACTTCTCCGGTATTTTGCCATCTCTCATTTTTCGGACTTCCTGGCATGATTGGGTAATGGAATCGGTGATAGTACAAGGACGTGATGCTGTTGCAGATTGCATATGCTCGTTCTCCTTCTTCGTTTGTGGCTTGGTCTGCGGTTTGTTTTTCATAAGAATCCTCCCTTGTTGATTACAAGTATAATATGCACAATGATAGAATACAAGTGTAGGCATTACAATAATAAACGTGGGGAAAAATAAGGATTCTTATATCGAATACTATTCAGAATTATAAAAAGAAATAATTACAGTATTAGAATAG
>ERZ780070.473-NODE-473-length-18003-cov-3.359483_pt1 | contig 18003 bp, 5 predicted proteins | sample MGYA00511577_ERZ780070 | MGnify/ENA primary metagenome ERZ780070 (study PRJEB29588, sample SAMEA2162530) | human gut metagenome | biome: human gut; feature: human-associated habitat; material: faeces | place: Denmark | collected 2008/2010 ...
TATAGCAGTTGGAGTAATGTGTTGTGCATTGTTGTGTACAGTTGTTTCTGTTAAGGCATCTAGCGGAAGTCTTTCATACAGCACATCTTCCAATACATATCTTGGAGAGCTTGCTAATAACGCAGCAAAGGCAAAAACTCTTTCAGTAAATACCAGACCAACGGCGGGAACCGGTGGGGTGCTTGTGAAGATTACCAATCATGATGGGACATTAAAAGCGTCAAAAGTGTTTTCATATTATTCATCAACCGGTGATCTGACGGCTAATATGCCAGCAAATAGTAAAAGGCGTATATATGTTGAGCCAAATATATCAGGACAACATATTCAGGGAGCAGTAAACTATTCGTATTAGTCAATAGCAACATATAGTTACAGATATTTGGATGGTGTAGTATTGTTTTAGACATTATTACATCATTTAAAATATGTAGGCAGGATATGATTTTTTTGAAGTTATCAGTAAAATACTGGAGAGAGCATTGGAAAAGACTTCTGACCCTGATCACTATGATCGTTATGGGAGCAGCGGTCCTATGTCTTACGGCGCTTTTTATCCGCAGTGACAAAATGCGTCTGCTGAACCGGGAACTGGATATGCTGGGAAATTATGATGCGGTATTTTATGAAGTGACACAGCAGGATGCAGAAAAAATTGCAGACAATAAGGATGTGGATGGCTGTGGATATTACCGGGAACTGGGGTATGCCGGAGCGGATGGGAGCGAAAGCGCTGACTATAAGGTGATCTCCTTTCCAGATACAGCTTCCATTGAGATGTATCATATGTCCTGTGTGAAAGGGACTTATCCGGTAAAGGAAAATGAAATAGCAGTTGATGCAGGAAAAGCAAAGGAGCTTGGTGTGGCACCGGTGCCCGGAAGTACGGTGAAGCTGCAGCTTTTTGACTACAAAAAGAAAAAACTGATGGAAAAGAAGTTTACCATATGCGGGATTTTCCAGATATCTGCAGAGGGGGTCTGGGGAGGCTTTTACAGATATCCGATCCATGAGGGATTGGACGATTATGTTATGCCGACAATCTGTGTCTCAGACAGCATGGCGGACAGTTTTCGAAGTGATTTTGTCACGGCTTTTATTCAGGCAGACAGCGATACGAACAAATTGGCCGCCCGTATTAAAAAAAGCAGCTTGAAGCATCTGAAAGGGTATGAAGTAGAAGCTGGAAGATATGCAGCTTTTTCTTATATTATGGGGATCACGGCACAGATTTCTAACAAATACGGTGCTGCAACAGTAGAAAATGCTTTGAAGGCGTTAAAAAACGGAGATGTCTGGAAGGATTTTTATTCCTCTGTGGTCATTCCTTTATTCGGTGTACTGATGTTTGTTGTTGTAACGATTTCGGTTGTCAGTATGGTACGGAGTCTTCTGGAGGACCGTTCCAAAGAAGCGGCGGTTCTTCGCAGCATTGGCATGACCCGGACTAAGGTATGCATATATCTTTTTATGGAACTGTTCATTTTGATCCTGTGTTTTACGGGAGTTGGTATGGTTCTTGGAGGACTTGTACATATCTTACTGGTCCGGATGGTGTGTCCGGTTTATGGGATAGATCTTCCCCTTGGTTTTCATCCGGGAGTGTATGTAGCATCCGTGACTGTTTCTCCGTGGATCTACGCATTGGTGGTTATGATGGTCAGCAGTATGATCTCCATTGTGTTTCCACTGATCCGAATGGGGAAAATGACACCAATTGCATTGATGGATCAACGGCATTCCGTCAAGAAGCGTAAAAAGAAACAAAGAAGGGTCAACCTTTCCAGATATAGCTGGCGCAGACTGGTGGGAGCAAGGATTTCCTTTCATGATCCTGCAGTTCTTATTATTCTCTGTGTCCTGATGGGGACCTGTTTCCTTGGATACAACTATTTTCATGCACTGGCAGATAAAAATAATGTGGAAGAAAAAGCGACTCTGGAAGAAGCCGGACTTGATGAATGGTATTATACGGCGGAAAAAACAAAGCAGGCATCCCTGTATGATTTTGCAGTGGAAAATCATCATGATTATGGTATCGAGCCGGAGGTCTATGAGCAATTTCGCGGGAAAAAGGAGATTAAAAATTCCTTTGCCCGGATCGTCAATAAATCGACCCGTCTGACTTATACCAAAAAGGATGACAAAAGGATGCCTGATTATCTGAGCCTGCGGACGTTGTCTGCCTCAAAAAACAAATTCCGAAATGCCCTTTATGAGGCACAGGAAGCGAGGATCAAAAACATGGGATATACTGCGGACGAGAAGATTTATTCCATGCCGTCCGTCGGTGTACAGGAAGAAGACTTAAAGCTGCTGTCGGATTATATTGATGAGGGAACGATCGATCCGGAAAAGATAAAAAGTGGGGAGGAAGTCCTCATTGTGATCCCGAAAAATATGCAGTATGATATTATGAATGTGTTTCAGCCGGGAGACACTCTTCCGGTCAGTGATGTCGTATTATCGGAACAGGAAGAAAAATACATGTTCAGTTCATTTCGACCGCAGAAGTATCATCTGAAGCCGGTGTACAAAAAAATGGTCACAGAACCCGATTTTGGAAAACGGGTGGAGCTGACCGCTTATGCTGTCGGAAAACGGAAAAATATCAGGACGAAGATCGGAGCCGTTGTGATGCTGAATGATGAAAAGCTGCTGAAACGGTTCTGTATTCCATATTATGATGTTCTGGACGGAGAGCCGCCATCACCAACCTGGGGGGAGGCGGATGCACAGAACTATGCAATGACCATGGTGTGCATGCCGCAGTCCTTTGAAAAATGGGGACTTCCGGATCAGCTTTATACCGAGGTGGATTTTGATCTGAACAAAAATGCTGACCTCTCCAAAGTTGATCAGGAATGGTATCAGGCATTTGGAAAATGCAAGGGGATATCTTACAATTCCACGTATGAGATTCATAAAAGAATGCAGCAGAATATCGGGGATACGATGTTTTTATGCTACATCATGATGGGAATGCTGATCGTGCTGGGAATTGCCGCGGCGGGAATTAAATTTTACAGCCGGATACAGAGAAATTCCAAGACGATTGCGAAGCTCAGGGCACTTGGAATGCCATTGAACAGTCTGGAGGGTCTTATTATGAAGCAGAATCTTATCAATCCTCTGATCGGTGCAGTTGTCTCTCTGCTTCCGGTCTCCCTGTGCCAGATGTTTTTTCTCTTTATTAGGAAACAGTTAGAAAGTGGAGCATGGGGAGAAGACGGTATCGTGAATGGGCAATGGTACTATGAAGTTCCATATATTTATAATCTCTTTGGATATCATCCGGTGGCTGTACTGCTGATCATGACAGGGACAGTGCTTCTTTTAACACTGCTTGCAACATTGCCGCAGATTTATTATATCCGGAAACAAAGTGTATCGGAAACCATACGCAGGGATACTTATTAACTTGATGCAGGAGGCAAAAGCAGATAGCAATAAACAGAAAAGAGGGAGTTTATGAATAAAACAGCACTACAAACAAAGGACTTATATAAGATTTATCAGGTGGGAGATCAAAAAGTGGAGGCACTGCGGGGAGTGAATCTGTCGGTGGAAGAGGGGAAATTTATTGCCCTGACGGGAACCAGTGGAAGTGGAAAATCTACCCTGATGCATTGTCTGGGAGGACTGGATATGCCGACCTCCGGCGAGGTGATCATTGACGGAGTGAATTTATGTGCCTGCCGGGAAAAACAGTTAGCGAAAGTGCGGAGTGAGAAGATCGGATTTGTTTTTCAGAACTTTTCACTTCTGGATGAATTGAGTGTCCGGGAAAATATTGCTCTGCCGATGATGCTGGCGGGAAAAAAGCCGGACCGGGAGTATCTGGAAAAACTTATGGATCAGCTTGGAATCCTGGAGCGACAGGACCACACACCGACACAGCTTTCCGGTGGGCAGCAGCAGAGAGTTGCGATAGCACGGGCACTGGTCAATAATCCGGCGGTCATTCTGTGTGATGAGCCTACCGGCAATCTGGATCAGAAGACAAGCGGGGAGGTTATGGAGCTTCTTCATCAGGTCCATCAGGAGTTTCATAAGACCTGCCTTATCGTTACACACGATATGCATGTGGCAGAGGGAGCGGATTATATTTTGGAGATGGAGGATGGACTGATAAAATAGGAGAACGCCACTTTATGTAAGTGATATTGCATAAAGTGGCGTTTTGACATAATATAAAAGTGGGATTTGACGGTTGTATTAAATCATATTGATTTGTCTGCTTGTGTCCCGAAGCAAAGGGAGTAAATATATCATTGAATCAAAAAAGTTGGAGGACACGCTAGAATCTCGAATATTTAAAAAGGGTACTTGAAAGTACAAGTACCCTGATGTATAATCTACTTAGAAAGGTTATCGGATGTGTTATCCGATTGCCCTCAGTTGCAACTATGAAATAGCATTCACTTTAGGCGGTGGGATGCTATTTCTTTTTGTTGTTATGGTTATCTATGTAAGATAGAGCCGCAAAAACAACGAATAAAAGTGTAAGCACTTCTAATGTGTTCATTGGCATCATCCCTCTCTCGTAATACTAGGGGGCATAACATCGGAAATTCACATCCTACTTCCTTTTCGAGTATACAATTTTATTATATCATACACAGAACAAACGTTTAATACAAAGGACATTGTGATAGCATATTCTAAAAATGTGTAGAGTGAGATGCAAGTTTTACATATTGACTTATAGTGCGTTCGGAATTATAATTATTATTAGGTATTCCATAGAAAGTAAAATGGTGGTGGAATATAAATGATGGATAATCATATATTATCTGTTAAAAATAAAAAATATAAATTTTATATCTTATTTGCGAGGATACTATGGATATTGATTGGACAAAAATTACGGATGGATTTCGTGGTTTTGAAAAGTTGGCAGTGAAATTTGTACAAGAGAATGAAAAAAGACAAAAATCTCGTTGGAAAAAAACGAAGGATACACGAGACAGGAATCATGATGCAATTTTAGCTAAAGAAAATCAGGATCCAAAAGCTCCTAAAATGGCAATATTTGTCGGATATTCAAATAATATTGATGTATGGTGGATGGAAGCAAAATACTCAGCAGTAAAGCCAGATGAGAATAAATTAATAAATAGATATCGTTTAGATGCTACGATTGTAAGTGCGATTTTGTCAGAAAACATTTCAAAGGTCGTCTTTGTCACTAATCTGAACATATCTGCAAAAACAATTTCCGATATACGAAAAGCATTAATTTTCTCAGGTAAGTGTAAAGAAGTGGCGTTTTATACCAAAAATCATTTAGAATATTGGCTATTAGGGAAAAATTATTTATGGTTTACACGATTTTTTTTATACAAAAAAGCGGAATATGAACAATGTAGCCTTCCATTATATAATTGCATTGAAGAATTAACATTGTATAAAATCGGTGACAATTTGTTTCAGGAACCATTAAATACAATTTATACAGATTTCATATATGAAATTCATTTTTCAATTTATGCCCAAAAAGATTTTACGGCAGTTTTGCGCAACGCTACCAATATTGAATTGTTATCTAATGAAAGTAAAACATTGGAACTTCATGAGGGTATTAATGAATATTCCTTTAAAGTAAAAATACCCTCAAATTTAGAATATGAAGCAATACATGAAAAAGATAATGCTGGAGAATATATAGACGTGTTGCCTATATCTATAATTTATAATTTAATAAATGATAATTCGCATAAAGTAGATCGCTTGGAAATTATTCCGGATACAGCTTTGAAAATAATTGATTCCAGCTATTTCTATTTAAATATTGATTCCCAGAACATTGTTTGCGACAAATTAGTAAATGAAACTTTAATACATATTAATGATCCGTTTAGAAGTTTTTCCTTGATTCAATTATACGGAAAATCAGGAATAGGCAAATCATTTGTATTACAATTATATAAAAATAGAATTTTGGAGCAAAAATATAATTTAATTTGTATTTCTTATACATTCACAGAAAACGCATTGGAAAATATAAAAATTTTTCAAAAATTCATCTTTCAGTTATTTTTTCCTTTTATATTTTATGAGGATTTAGATGATGAATATGTAGAAAAATTAAAGAAGGAAAATGAACATTTACCTTGTGAATTTTGGAATTTTGTTTTTTATGCTAAAGATATAGAAAAATTTATAGGATTCACTCAGGAATACAATGTTTTCGAAAAAGTATTTCCTGATGATATTGGCATAAATAACAGAATTGTAATTTTTGATGATTTACAAAAACTACATGATCAATACAGCGAAATACTAAGTGAAATCATAAAAATAATGATACAAAAGAAATATCCCGTTTTTTGCATTATTATTTCACAAAGCAAAATTAATATGGAAAACTATGGAATTGGTAACCATCAATACTTAAAAACTATAAAATTAGAAATATCAAACAATGATTTAGAAAAAATTTTCAACAATTATATTAATTTTGCAAATTATGAAAATATTTCATTTTTATTTGGTTCTATTATTGAAATTATTTATTTTATAAAATATATTTCTACGATAGAAAATGGAATAAAAAATATGAATGACTTTAAAATCGCATATTACTTATATAAAAAAAGTGATATGTTAAAAAATGAAATCATTTCAAAATTTCGAAATACATTTAATCAAAATAATGAACTGGAAAATTTGTGCTCATGTATATATTATTCATCTTCAGGTATACATAGAAAATATATATATTCTTCGAAAAAATCTATTTATCTGATCAACGTTTTATTGGAAAATGAGCTGGTCAAAAAAAATAATGATGACTTTTTTGTTGCTTGGCATGACACGTATAAAGAAATTTATTTGAGCACCTTTCCATTAAAAGTCTATGGAGAAATTGTCCTGCCATTTCAAACAACTTATGATATTAAAAACAAATTTGATTTAACCGGAACAGAAGATGAGGTTGTTGAGGCTGTTATAAAGTATTTGCAGAAACTTTATTCCAAGCAAAAATTTTATTCCATCTATTATATACTGGAAAACACTTTTTCTAACAAAGATAACCGTGAAAAATATAAAAATAAAATTTCAAGTTCGAAGTTTTTTCTTTTATTTGCGTATTTTTGTTATGCAAATACAAATGTGGGCACGACTGAGCTTTCTGGATATGATATGTTTCAAACACTTTACTTAGAATCCGATAGTGCTGGGGATTTTACCACTCAGACCATTCATTACATAATGCTTTGGGAAATAATCAACAGTTTATATGAAAAAGGTGCTTACAAAGAGACGTTAGATAATATAAAAAAATTTAATAATATGCCGAAAAATATTCAAAATAATTGGGTCTATTTATTTGAATGGGATTACGATTCTATAAAGTATGCTGTTAGTACTATAGAAATTTTTATTGATTCTGAAAATGGGATTGATTGTATAGATAAAGTACCAGGTCAAGAAAGACTACCAGCTAAAGATGTTGCATTTTCAACATATCGGATGCTGCTATGTAATTTGACAAATAATTTTATTAAGACTGATCGTATTTTACGAAAATATAATGACATAGTTCAAACCGAGGATGGATATGATAACAAAACAAAATATATGTATAATTTTACAATAAAGTTTTTAGATTGTATTAATAATGATGTTGGAATAAATGAAGTGATATCTGCCAACAGATTGTTGAAAAAAGATTATTTCAATGATTTTAACAGACATATTTTCTCCATTGCAATATTAGCATTTTTGAAGGGAGATATAGTACAATGCGAGAATTATAGAATGGAATACATAAAAACGAATCGCCCTATGAAACCACGTCAGAAAGCCTTTCAGGCATTTTGTGATGCACTGATTGATTTGCATTATTCCCGAAAAAAAGAGGCTTTGCAAAATCTTCATAAAGCACAAGACATTTTTGAAAACAAACCCGGATACTTAGCTGTAATTAATCATAACATTGCATATATAAAGGAATATGAGTTTTCGTTGGATAATGTGAAGTTTTATTTTGGGGATGAATTAATTCCGCAAGTATATTATATTGATATCCGTATGTTATATTAATCAAATTATATTACATACGGATACCATGTCTCCAATTTAATATATAGTTGTATCAGTTATATTAGGTTGAATGTGTTTACGTAATTCTTCAGAAGAAAGATAATCGATATATTCATTTACATCAATTAATTCCTTGAGTTCAATAAAAGAATATTTGATCAATTCTTTCTTTTGCTTTTCATCTATTACAAATTCAAATATTTGTCGGATAATTAAATTGTAAAAATGTTGTAATGATGAATAGTAATTAAAACGATATTTCTCGTAAATATTGTTTTGATGTAAGAAATCGTTGATCATGTGATATGCTGTCATCATATCATCAACATTTCTTCTGTTAAATGACTGTACAATAGAACCATTTCTTTTATAGTGATGATATAAGGTACCCGGAATGCAGGCTACCTTTTCAGCTGCCAGTGTGCAGCTATATGAAAAAGGCTGGTCTTCAAAAAATATGTTTTCAGGGAATTTCAGGGAGTTATCTTCTAAAAATTCTCTGCGATATATTTTATTTAAAGCGGAAGGCAAAAAATTTATTCCATACTTGTACTCATTTGTCATAATACGAAAGGCAATTTCACCAGAAAAGACATATTCCTGTTCATATTTGCATTTATAAATGGGGTCACTAACAGGATAATCATACTCTCGTATTAATCCACAGGCAACAATATCCGCATTCAATTTTTCGGCTTCTTCATACATTGTTTTAAAATAATTTAATTCAACCCAGTCATCACTGTCTATAAAAGCAACATATTTTCCTGCTGCTTGCTGAAGAGCTTGATTTCTTGCACCTCCTGGTCCGCAGCTTTCGCTTAATGAAAGAACTGATACATTCTTATATTGTTCTGCATATTGTTTTGCAATGCACAGAGTATTGTCTGTTGAAACATCATCCACAATAATTATCTGAATTTCCTGTAATGTTTGATTAACAATAGAGTCTAAACATTTTACAAGATACTGTTCCGTGTTATGAGTTGTAATAATGACACTGACTTTTACCATAATTTCCTCCTTTGTTTGTACAATTTTAAAGGTAACCTGGAAAAACGGATAATATATGATTATCCATTGAAAATCATTATGATCTCTTTGCACATCATCCTGTGACGGTTCTCTCGATCATAGCAGCCACACCTTTTGATATTATATGCAACATTATGGAGAGGTTATTATATCCAAAAGCGGAATGTGGTAAATATAAAGAAGAATAAAATGTAGTTGATTGAAGATTAATTATATGATACTATTCACTCGATGACTATTCTAATATAGGATTTTTGCGAATGTCATTATTGCATCGTTTAGTGAAGCAATATGCTGTTCTGTAGAGGCAGAGTAGTTTGGAGCGAAGGAAAAGGAATGAAAAAGGAGGGCACATTATGGTTAAGATTCACAGAAGAGAGATACAAAGAAGGGGACGGCAGATGCTGGCATTTTTGTTAGCAGCTGCTATGATAATTGGGTTAATACCACAGAATATCCATGTTTCTGCTGCGTCAAAGGCAACAGAAGATACGTATGAATCCGGAGATTGTGTAATTACATATAAGGAGAACAGCGCATGGGGGCATTATGTCAATGCGGATATTACGATTAAAAACGAGGGGAAGCATCAGATAGCAAACTGGAAGCTTTCCCTTTGTTTTGATGGGACGATAGATAATATCTGGAATGCAGATATTATTTCTGCCCAAGAGGATGAGTGCATTATTTCGTCAAAGGCATATAACAGTGTCATTGAACCGGGACAGACAGTGTCTTTTGGGTTTCAGGCATATGGCACTTCCGGAAAACCGGAGATGCCAGAGGAAATAAAGCTGGTGGAAGATGTGCCGTCGAAAGATGATACAGATGATCAGGAAAAAGATGACAATGATGGTCTTCAGGGACCGTCTTACACAATACCTGAAAAATGGAAAGCGCTGAATTATGCACTGTTTACTTCGGGGGATCAGATACTCTCATTGTATACAAATGAGACGAATATCAAGGGGTCTGTACATAGTAATAAAGATTTCTATTATCAGGGTACAACATTATCGATAGATGGTGTGCTGGAAGCGTCAGGAAATATAGATTTAAAAACGTCAAGCGGAAAAGACTGCTGTAAAGTATCTGCCCAAAAAGAACAGGAAGAGAAACTTTCCATGCCTGATATAACAAAAGAAGTGACTGAGTATATCAAGGCAAATGGTAAAGTATACGATAAAACTACGGAATTTCAAAGTAATGCTCTTGTCGTGGATAAACCAATTTTTGTTAATGGAAATGCTTCTTTTCATTCTACGAAGTTTCTTGGTTCCGGCATTATTTATGCTTCCGATTCGATTACCTATAATGTTGGAAATTTAGCTACGCCAGAAAATTCCCGTGTGTTTATTGCTTCTGAAAATGGGGACATTACTCTTAATGGTTCTGATATTACTCTAAACTCAGTTTTATATGCACCCAAAGGTTGTGTGACAATTAATGCCAATACGGTGAATTTAAACGGACGGATTATTGCCAACAAGGTTTGTATTAACGGGACAGTGATCAATATAAAGGCAGGCTCCCATGATCTGGACGTGCTGGATTTTCTGTTCAAGCCGGAAATTGCAATTATATCTGCCGGAAATCAAAAGGAGAATCGAAAGATTACGCTGGATATAGAAGAGATTTTAAACACGGAATATATTATTAAGAAGGATACCAGATGGAAGATTACCAAAAAAGATGAAGAGGAGGATGCCTCCGGGTGTTATGCTGTTGATGAGGAAAATTCAGATGATTTTCATAAAGAAATGTTATTTACAAAATCGGGAACTTATGAAGTTAGTGTGACTGTAACCACAGGAAAAGTGGAGTATACAGTAACTAAAGAACTGGTTATTGAAAAGGATTTGGAACCGGTAGCTGGATTCTCGCTTCCTGCAGAATCTTTCAGCAGAAATAAAAAAGGCACTGCAACGGTCGAATTGACAGATTCCAGCTATTCTATGGACAATGATGTGATTGGGCAGAGAATCTGGACGATTTATTATGACAAAAATAATGATGGAATATTTGCGGATGATGAAGCTGCGGTATTTGATGATGGAAATCAAGATAAAATAGTTTATCAGACAGATAAGGTTGGTAAATACAAAGTTGTACTTCGTGTTGTTGAAAGCTTTACAGATACTATTCCAAAGCTTTTGCCAAAGGATGCATATAAAGAAGATGATACGGCGGAGTACAAGGATGCTGCTTGTGTATTTGAGGTTGGAAATGAAGCACCAACGGCAAAATTAAATATCCGGAAATCAAAATCAGCAGATATAGTATTTACGATCGGCGACGTGGATAAAGACACTTTGGACGTCTATAATGCTGCAGCGGAGAAATTAAGGGCTATATTAAAGGAAAAGGGAGTCGACGCAAAGATTGATGCAATTTCTACTTCCACGCTGACAGCACAGGACCGCTTTGCCTGGAAAGAATATGATCATTATAATTATAAAGACAGATATCTTCCTACAATGGAAAAGCATATTTTATATAATGAGAATGATATTCAGATGATGGGGTATTCCTGTAGCGCCATCAAAGATTTTCTCTATGTTGCAGATGACAATCCGGGACAGAAAACCTTTGAGTTTGATCTGCAGAGAGACCGGACAGACTGGCACAGCATGGAGGGTGGCGGTTTTCTGTTTAATACGACGGTGGATGATGAAAAAAATACAATACAGGGCTTTTGTATCCTTGTGTCCAATCAAGGCTTAAAACTGGTGCAGATTGATTGTCACAGACTTGAAAATTTTCGAAACGGTAGTTATAGCTGGGTTCAGAATGCAGGAAAACTTCTTAGAACATTTTCGCTTCGCAATTTATATGAGAATCATCATTTTAAAATAGTGGTGGATAAAACATCTATTTCGGTATGGGATGGGGAAAAGCTTGTTATTGATAATTTTGTTCTGCCGGAGAATGATTACGGATATGGTTTTGGACCGATTACCAGTCATTCTGGCCATGGGTGTGGACAGCAGTCTTATTTTACATTCAAAAATATTACCATGCAGACAATGACAGGAAGCAGTTTGTCGGATATTGTAGATGGATATGACTGGCGACAGGGGGCGTCTCATTATGTACTTAATCTAAGTAAAAATGAGGTGCCTGAGCTTTCTTCGGATGAAGAAACGGCAGACCTTGCAGCCGCATTGATTGAAAATCAGGCTGCTTTTATCGGGATTGGAAATGACACCAATGAGAATCAGTATCGGAGTCTGCTTGAGGTGGCAGAAACAGGGGGCATGTATGAAACAGCGGAGAATATTGATGGATCAATGGATGTGATAGATCAATGGATTGCAGATACGATACTTGCCAAAGACTACAGTATTGATAAGTATATTACAACGGATGACATCGTCAGGTATGAGGGTTATTATGAGGATGCGGAAAATGATGAAATTTATGAAGAACGCTGGGAGTATGAATACGATCCGTCTGTGTTTGGTGGAAAAGGAGAGACGGAGCATATTATCAGAAAAGCAAACAAAGCGATCACTGTATTTGAAGATACAGGGGCATATCGCATTCGTTTGAATGTTCGTGATAATCCGGCAGGAGATAATGATTTTCTGGATTCTTACCGCAAATGGTCCGGAACGGAAGAGTATGAAAAGCTTTTAATTGTGCAAAGCCGTCCAAGGGCAAGGGTGTCTGTGGATGTGCTGAAAGACGAAAAGGACAAGAGCCAATGTATTGCAAATGTAACATATTCCGCAAAAGATGAGGATCATCCGGAGGATTCTAAAAAAGGAATCCGACAGGAGTTTTTCTATTATAAAAATATAAAGGATACGAGCTGGACAGAAGGAAAACTGCCAAATCGTTTAATGATTGGAGAAACTTATCTGGTTAAATATCAGGTGAAGGATGTTGAGGGAACCCTTTCTTTTCCTTCTGTTGCAGTTGTGAAGACAAGTGATCTGCGAAGCTTTGAAGAAGTTACGGATAATCTTCCACCGGAGGTATATATTCAGGCAGCGAAAACAGAGCTTTGCGTGGGAGAGGAGGTATGCATTGATGGTTATGCTCTGGATGATCAGGGCATAGAGAGCTTTACTCTTACTATAGACGGAAAAAAGGTTCTGGATTCCTTTGGCAGAGTGTTATATACACCAAATAAGGAAGGAAATATTATAGTAGAGGCTGTGGCAACGGACATTGGTGGTAATACGGCTAAAAAAGAATTGACAATATCTGTCTATGACAATAGAGATAAGACTGCACCGACGGCGGAAATTACATCTCCGGCGGAGGGATCTGAATTAGGCTTTGATGTGCCTGTTATTGGAACGGCGGAGGATGAGACAAAGCTGGCGAGGTACAGTCTTTCCTATCGTGCTGAAAATGAAAAGGAGTATCATGTATTCAAGGAAAGCAATGATCCGGTAAAAGAGGATATTCTCGGTGTGTTAAATATCAAAGATTTTGCAGATGGAATATATGAGATTCTGCTGACAGCAGAGGATGCAGCCGGAAATGTTTCGTATTGCGGAATACTGCTTGAAATTAAGACGGGAATAAACAGGGACTATGTCTTAAAGGCATCGATTGATCAGATTAAGTTAAATGACAAAAATAGTGCGATTGATATTTATGGAAGTGTCAGTGGGGATGGACATCTGAAAAAATATATTCTTTCCTATCAGTCCGGTGGAGAAGAGAAGTGGATGGAAGCTGCGGTCGGAACAAAAGATGTGACAGATGGATTGCTGGGTTCTATTTCTACGAAGGAACTTGCGACGGGTACGTATCACCTTTTGCTTACGGCAGAGGATGAAGAGGGAAATACTGTTTCTGCCTGTGGAGCATTTACCTATACGGCAGGCAATGAAGGTGACGGGATCGAAACGGATCTTGTGGCGCCGGATGCTGTGATAACCGGTCTTGGTTTGTCTGATGATAAAGAAAATATAGAGATCAGGGGGACGGCAAAAGACAATAAAGAACTTGCCGGATGGTCTTTGGAGTATAAAGAGAAGGGCAGAGGAGAATATAAAAAGCTTGCCGCCGGAACAGAGCCGGTCGAGGATGCAATGCTGGCAAAATTAGCAGCAAAGTCGCTGAAAGCTGGAACGTATCTGGTTTGCCTGAAGGCATGGGATACTTATGGGAACAGCCGTGTCTTTTATATGGAGTTTACCTACAAAAAAGGAAATCATACGGGCAGTGGAGAAGATACAGAAAACGGTGGCGCGAGTATTGATATAGGAGAAGCCGGAAGCACGGAGAGACCGATTGAAAAACAATTTTCCGTTAATCTGTCACATAATGTAGCAGGTGTTGGAGAAATTGTGCAGGCACAGGTGACATTACCGGAGGATATGAAGGAAGATCATGTAAAGATTTTTATGGGAGATAAGGTGCTTGCGGAAGGAACCACAAAAGCATCGTTTACCTCTGATAAGACAGGGCGTATTGTTATTACAGCGAAAGGAGTAAATGAAGAAGGTGAGAAAGTAAGTGCGGAGGCATTTTGTACTTTTTACAATCTGCAGGATAAGAATGTACCGGAAGCAGAAATTACGGCACCTGTTATGGATACGGTACTGACTGAACCTGTGGATATTGTGGGGTCTGCTTACGATGAAGAAGAACTGGATTTCTGGAAGCTGGAATATCAGCTGACTGGAGAGAAGGAGTGGATCCTTCTTGCAGAGGGAAAGGAAGCAGTAAAAGCTGGATTGCTTGGGCATCTTGATACCACTTTACTGATGAATGGGCAGTATACGATCCGGCTGACAGTGCAGGATACGGGAGGAAATATACGCAAGCGGGAATATGATTATGTGGTCGAGGGCAATCTGAAAGTCGGTGCCATGCATATTGGATTTACAGATATTACAGCCGCTTTAAAAGGAACAACAGTCAGCATAAACCGTATGTATGACAGCAGAGATAAGACCAGAGGGGAATTTGGTTACGGATGGACCCTGGGAATGCAGGGAATGGAAATCTTTGAGAATGAGAAAATATATGAGGGATATGAGCTGGTAAAGTCGGGTACGCTGTTTACCACGGGATATCAGATGAAAGAGACTTTGAATCATGATGTTACTATCAGCTATGGAGATGGCAGTAGTGATCGTTTCCAAATTACATTTAGCCCGGAGAGGAAAGCACTGATTCCAATTTCAGAAGTAACTCTGGGATATCGTTGTGTCACTAATCCGAAGGTAAAACTGGAAATTATAGGAGATACTACAGCTTATGTGGGAGGAAACCAACTGGCTTTTCTGGATGAAGCAATGTACGAAGCTTTGTCTTATAAACTCACAACAGAAGAAGGCATAGAAATATATCTAAATAAGAAAAAAGGTGTTTATAAGATTGTAGACAATAATGGAAATGTGATCACAGTTGACAAAAACGGTTATCATTCTAAGGATGGAAAAAGTATTACCCTGAAACGTGACAGTGAGGATCGGGTGATCTCGGCTGCAGATCCGGCAGGAAATGTTACTTTCTATACTTATGATGCAGCAGGAGACCTTACAGCTGTCACAGATCCGGCAGGACGTACCGTTTCCTTTGCCTACGACAAAGAACACAATCTCATATCTATGACGGATCCTATGGGAGTGGCAGTTGCCAGAAATGAATATGATGATGACGGCAGACTGATCGCAGCGATTGATGCCGACGGAAACCGCATGGAGTATGATTATGATGTGGAGGGAAGAACACAGGCCGTAAAAGACCGCAGAGGAAATACCACCGTTTATACCTATGATGATCATGGAAATGTACTTCAGACAGTGGACGCATACGGGCATAAGACAACCAACACATACGACGAAGAGAATCATCTGCTTACAACGACAGATGCCAATGGAAACACCACCGGTTATACCTATGACAGTGCCGGAAATGTAACTCAGGTGAAGGCAGCCGACGGTACAACGGTAAAAAGCACCTATACACAGGAAAACAGAGTGGCATCTATCCAGATGATGGACAAAACTGTTATGGCAGTTGATTATGACGATCATGACAGGATCACCTCTCTGGAGGATGCGTGTGGAAATAAAACCGAATACAGCTATAACGGTGACGGAAAACTGACCGGATTGACCGATGCCATCGGAACGTATCAGAAGGTAAGCTATGATTCGGATGGAAATGTGGCATCTACCACAAACGGTGCCGGGGAAAGTGCATCATATACCTATGACAAAAACGGCAAAGTAACAAGTGTCACAGTCACCCGGGAAGAAGATGGCAAAACCATTACCTTTACCAGCCATTACAGCTATAATGCGGCAGGTGACATCGCAGAAAGCATCGACAATGCCGGAAATGTGACAAAGTATGAGTATGACGACAACGGCAACCAGACCGCAAGTGTGGATGCCAAAGGCAGAAGAACAACCTACCGTTATGATGATCTTGGCAACCTGACAAAAACCATGTATCCGGATGGAACCTTCGAAAGCTTTACCTATGATGCCAATGGCAACAACATCACCGCAACCGACCGGAGTGGTCTCACCGTCACCATGAAATATGACAAGCTGGACCGCATGACGGAAAAGACTTATGCAGACGGCACAAAAGAAACCTACGTTTATGATGCAGTTGGCAATGTGATAGAGCAGACCGGAGCCAGTGGTGCAAAGACGGTATATACCTATGATGAGAGAAACCGGAACACCTCCGTTACAGATGCCCTGGGACATCGCACCAGCTTTGTCTATGACGAGGCATCAAGACTTGTGAGCCGGACCGATGCAAAGGGAAATAAGACCTCTTACGAATATGATGATAATGGAAATGTCACAAAAACCACGTACGCAGATGGTAACAGCGTAAGCGTAGAGTATGATGCCAGAAACCGCGTTACCCTGCAGAAGAACCAGAATGGAAATGCCACAAGGTATGCTTATGACGGAGCAGACCGGCTCGCAAAGGTGACCGATGCCTATGGTAACAGTTACTCCTACGGCTATGACGGCAACGGCAATCTAGCCACTGTCACCGATGCTGAAGAGCATGTGACCCGCTATGTCTATGATGCCCTCGGCAGGGCAGCAAAGGTTACCAATGCCCTTGGCAAAACCATGGAGTACAGCTATGATGAGACAGGAAATCTTACGCAGTCTAAGGACTATGCCGGAACTGTCACAAAGTACAGCTACGATGACATGGACCGTATGGTAAAGAAAACGGTAGGAACAGATGTCATGGAGTACAGTTATGATAAGAAAGGGCTGCTGCTTGTGGTAACCGACAAATCCGGAACGGTCAGATATCAGTATGACAAATATGACCGTCTGACAAAGCAGACCGATGCAAATGGCATTACCCTGTCTTACACTTACGACAAAGCAGGGCGTGTATCAAGTTTTGACAACGGTTTTGGCAAGACCTCTTATGAATATGATCTGCTTGACCGGGTAACAAGAGTTGTGGACCGGAACGGTAAAGCAACTGTATACGAGTATGATGCAGCAGGAAACCGCAGTGCAGTCCGATATCCAAACGGTACGGTAATGTCTTATACCTATGATGCCTGCCAGCGGTTAAAAGAGGAATGGATCACCGATGCCAAGGGTGTCACTCTGGCAAAGTACAGCTATGGACTTGGAAAAGCCGGGGAGAGGCTGTCTGTCACAGAAACAGATACTTCCGGAGAAACAGAGACCACCTATGGGTATGACAAGCTGAACCGTCTCGTAAAAGAGGTTATTGCAAAGAACGGCAGTGAGCTTACAAACGAATATGGTTACGACAAGGTAAGCAACCGCATCTCCAAAGAGACAAAGGTAAAAGGAAGTCTCTCGGAGCTTGCCGATACCGCTTCGCAGGAAGTACAGGTAAAGGAAGGTCGTACCACCTATACCTATAATGCGCTCAATCAACTGGTTACGGAGAAATCATCGGAGGGCAGTATTACTTATA
>ERZ780070.474-NODE-474-length-17968-cov-4.512030_pt1 | contig 17968 bp, 16 predicted proteins | sample MGYA00511577_ERZ780070 | MGnify/ENA primary metagenome ERZ780070 (study PRJEB29588, sample SAMEA2162530) | human gut metagenome | biome: human gut; feature: human-associated habitat; material: faeces | place: Denmark | collected 2008/2010 ...
CTGCTGCACCGGTACAAAGATTTCCGCAATTTTGTCCAGAAAGAAACACAAAAAGGATTTACCATTACCAAGGATGCGGGCATTTTTCTCTGCCGGGTGTAAGAAACAAACGTAACTGTCAACCAACCACACATTTACAGAGAGGATCTTTATGAGAAAAAATTACAAATCAATTTCCTGTCTGCTGACGGCAGCTCTGGTTCTGACCGCAGCTCCGTTCCATGCAGACGCACTTACAAAACCAAAGCTGAACAAGAAAAAACTCACCATGAGGGTCGGCCAGAAAAAGAAACTGGCCATCAAAAACAAAAAAGCATCCCAGATCAAAAAGATCAAATTTACCGTCAAAAAGAAAAATATAGCACGGGTCAACAAAAAAGGGGTCGTAACTGCTTTGAACGAAGGAAACACGAAGCTGGTCTGTAAAGTGACCTTAAAAAACAAAAAAACATATAAGCTCAACTGTAAAATCACAGTGAAAGAGGCAGAAAGCACTGTCTCCACGGCAACACCGGGAGCCTCCGCTGCTGCCGGCGTTGCCGGCACTCCTGCAGCAAGTACGGCCGCCTCTGTAAAACCGGGCTCTCCGTCCATGAAACCGAACGCTTCCGGCACTCCGGTCCATACGGATGCCCCGGACGTCACGCAAAAACCATCCGCAGGTCCGGATGGTTCTATCACCCCGGATAATACCGACGCACCGGCTGATACTGCAAAGCCTGACAACACTCCGGATACTTCCAAGGCTCCGGCTGATACCGCAAAGCCTGACAACACTCCGGAGACTTCCAAGACCCCGGCTGACACGGCAAAGCCTGACAACACTCCGGCAGCTTCCAAGACCCCGGCCGATACGGCAAAGCCTGACAACACTCCGGCAGCTTCCAAGACCCCGGCCGATACCGCAAAGCCTGACAACACTCCGGAGACTTCTAACACTCCGGCATCTACCGACACGCCGGATACACCAGATACGCCGTCTCCTTCTTCCCAGGGACCACATCTGTCTGCCAATGGCATTTTGACCTCCGATAATGGCGTGATGCGTACCGGAATAGATGCCTATGACATTGTAAAGGAAATGGGTGCCGGCACAAACCTCGGCAATACTTTAGAATCCTGTGGTACGTGGATCGACACCTCCAACACTTCCAATTACGAAACCGCATGGGGACAGCCTGTCACCACGCAGGAAATGATAGATGGGATGAAGACCGCCGGCTTTGACTCCATTCGTATTCCGGTTGCATGGAGCAATATGATGGCAGACGACGGAACCTACACCATCAACGAAAAGTATTTTAACCGTGTAGAGACCGTGTTAAACTATGCGTTAAATGCAGATATGTATGTCATTATCAATATCCATTTTGACAGCGGCTGGTGGGCACGCTTTGGTTCCAAAACGGAGCAGGAACGCAAGGATGCCATGACAAAATATAAAACGATGTGGACTCAGATTGCCAATCGTTTTCAGGAATACTCCGACCGTCTGATCTTTGAGTCCGCCAACGAAGAATTGGGGACCCGTTTAAACAGCACCGATGATTACAAAGGCTCCGGTTATTACGCAAAGGATGACTTGGATTCCCTTTATAAGCTGACAAACGAGATCAATCAGACCTTCGTGGATATCGTTCGTTCTACCGGTGGCAACAATGCCAGGCGTTTCCTTCTGATCGCCGGATACGATACCGATATCTCAAAAACCTGCGATCTGAGATACAAAATGCCAACGGATACGATCGATTCCCATCTGATGGTTTCCATTCATTATTATTCCCCTGCTACCTACTGTATTGTAGATAATCCGAAAAACTCCTGGGGATATGATGCAAGCTGGGGAACCGATGAGGACATCAAAGCACTTCAGAGCGAACTGTTACAAATGCGTATATCCTTCGTAAACAAGGGCTACCCCGTCATTATCGGAGAATATGGTGTAGCAGATACAAAGATCAGCGAAAATAATTTTGTCCGCAAAGAGGGACGCGATCTGTTCTTCCGTAGTGTCTGCGAATTTGCATTAGAAAACAATATGTGCCCGATCCTCTGGGACTGCAGTCGGGTTTTTGACCGCAGAAACCTCACCATGACAAACGAGGCAGAAAAAGCATTATATATAGAAATGAATGAAAAGGCACATCATTCCGAGCTGGTAAAGCCTTCCGTTTCCGATGATGGTTACCATTGGACCGGTACCGTTGCAAACAGTAACTGGAGTGCTTCCAGTGCATCTGCGAGTGACTCGAACTCCACATTTATTATCACCAAAAACGGGGGCTGCTTTACCATCTCCGGCATTGACTGGTCCGTCTTCAAAAATCCGGTTTTAAAGCTGACCTGCAAAGAGAGCTCCGGATCCGCCCTGTTCCGTCTGGCAAACCAGGTCGATACCAGCAACCAGTCCTGGCATCACCTTTATGACAACGGCACCGGTGTCATATCCGAAAAAAACATTTCCTCCGGAAGTACCATTTCCATCAATATTCCGCTGGATGATATGACAGCAACCCAGAATCTGTATTTTGCACTGGCAAACAGCTCTGATTTCAATGGAACCATTTCGGTCGAAGTCGTGGAAAACTAATCCTCCCCCTCCGAAAAAGGCGGTAACGTATTCACTTTTCACAAGAATCGATTCTTTTCGCGGTGAAATTTACAGCAATGTGACAATTTTATAAAAAGGGCTTGAAGGTGACGTTACGTCACCTTCTATACTATACCCAGAAACAAAAAATAACGCTTACTTCTATTGGGACTTACACAAATGTAACAAATCACAAAACTGAAAAACAACGAAAGGAGATTTCCTATGAAAGGTATTATCTTAGCCGGCGGTTCCGGCACAAGACTTTATCCGTTAACCATGGTTACGTCCAAACAGCTTCTGCCGATTTACGACAAGCCAATGATCTATTATCCTCTTGCCGTACTGATGAATGCAGGAATCCGTGAAATTCTGATCATCTCTACTCCACAGGACACACCTCGTTTTAAGGAGCTTTTAGGAGATGGACATCAGTTTGGCATCGAGCTGACCTATGAGGTACAGCCAAGCCCGGACGGACTGGCACAGGCTTTCATTATCGGAGAGGAATTCATCGACAACGATACGGTTGCTATGGTTCTCGGAGACAATATCTTCTCCGGCCACGGACTGAAAAAACGTCTGAAGGCCGCTGTAGAAAACGCAGAATCAGGCAGGGGAGCAACTGTATTTGGCTACTATGTAGATGATCCGGAACGTTTCGGTATCGTGGAGTTTGATCAGGACGGCAAAGCCGTTTCCATCGAGGAGAAACCGGAGAAGCCAAAGAGCAATTACTGCGTCACAGGTCTTTATTTCTATGATAACCGCGTGGTACAATATGCGAAGGATCTCAAGCCAAGTGCCAGAGGCGAGCTGGAGATCACCGACCTGAACCGTGTCTATCTGGAGAACGGAGACCTGAATGTAGAGCTTCTGGGACAGGGATTTACCTGGCTTGATACCGGTACACACGAGAGTCTCGTCGAGGCAACCAATTTCGTGAAGACGATCGAATCACACCAGCACCGCAAAATTGCATGTCTGGAGGAGATCGCATACCTGAATGACTGGATTACAAGGGAAGATGTTCTGAAGGCATATGAGCCTTTGAAGAAGAACCAGTACGGCCAGTACCTGATGGACGTTCTGGATGGAAAATATATGGATGTGCTTCACTAAGGAGCAACGAAAGGAGATTAAAATTATGACAATTATTGTAACCGGCGGTGCTGGATTTATTGGAAGCAACTTTGTATTTCACATGCTGGACAAGTACCCGGACTACCGCATTGTCTGCCTTGACTGTCTGACATATGCCGGAAACCTTTCTACACTGGCACCGGTCATGGACAACCCGAACTTCCGTTTCGTAAAGGAAGACATTACAGACCGTGAGGCAGTTTATAAATTATTTGAAGAGGAGCATCCGGACATCGTTGTAAACTTCGCTGCCGAGAGCCATGTAGACCGTTCTATTGAGACTCCGGAGGTATTCCTTCAGACAAATATCATGGGAACTGCCGTGCTCATGGATGCATGCCGTAAATACGGTATCACCCGTTACCATCAGGTATCTACCGACGAGGTATATGGTGATCTTCCACTGGACAGACCGGACCTGTTCTTCACCGAGGAGACTCCGATCCATACAAGCAGCCCATACAGCTCATCCAAAGCCGGTGCAGACCTTTTGGTACTGGCATATCACAGAACCTACGGACTGCCTGTTACCATCAGCCGTTGCTCTAACAACTACGGACCATATCACTTCCCGGAGAAGCTGATCCCTCTGATGATTGCAAATGCACTGAATGATAAGCCGCTTCCAGTCTATGGTACCGGCGAAAATGTCCGCGACTGGCTGTATGTGGAGGATCACTGCAAGGCCATCGACCTGATCATCCACAAGGGACGTGTTGGTGAGGTATACAACATCGGCGGTCACAATGAAATGACAAATATCGACATCGTAAAGATCATCTGTAAAGAGCTTGGTAAGCCGGAGAGCCTGATCACTTATGTATCTGACCGTAAGGGACATGATATGCGTTATGCGATCGATCCAACCAAGATCCACAATGAACTGGGATGGCTTCCGGAGACGAAATTTGCAGATGGTATCAAGAAGACCATCAAATGGTATCTCGACAATAAAGAGTGGTGGGAAACTATCATTTCCGGCGAATATCAGAACTATTATGAGAAAATGTATGGAAATCGCTAAGAGGGGTTAATTCTTATGAAAATATTAGTGACCGGCGTTGCCGGACAATTAGGCCATGATGTGATGAACGAGCTTGCCGGAAGAGGCCACGAAGGCATCGGCAGCGATCTTGCACCGGAATACAGCGGCATCGCAGACGGCTCCTATGTCACCACAGCAGACTATGTATCCATGGATATTACCGATCGTGCTTCTGTCGCAGAAACATTATTAAAGATCAATCCGGATGCTGTCATTCACTGTGCTGCCTGGACTGCCGTTGACGCCGCAGAGGACGAGGACAAAAAGGATACGGTTTATGCGGTCAATGCAACAGGTACAGAAAATATCGCCGCTGTCTGCAAAGATCTGGACTGCAAAATGATGTATATCAGCACCGACTACGTCTTTGACGGCCAGGGAACCACTCCATGGCAACCGGACTGCAAGGACTACAAGCCATTAAACGTATATGGTGCTTCCAAGTTGGATGGTGAGCTGGCAGTGTCCGAAATTCTGGACAGGTATTTTATCGTCCGTATCGCCTGGGTATTTGGAACCAACGGCAAAAACTTTATCCGCACCATGCTCAATGTTGCCAAAACACACGACAAGCTCACTGTTGTCAGTGACCAGATCGGTACTCCGACCTACACCTTTGATCTGGCAAGACTTCTGGTGGATATGATCGAAACAGACAAATACGGCTACTATCATGCAACCAACGAAGGCGGCTATATCAGCTGGTATGATTTCACAAAAGAAATCTTCCGTCAGGCTGTGGCACTGGGACGTACCGAATATGACGAAAACCACGTCACTGTTTGTCCTGTCACCACAGAGGAATACGGCGTATCAAAGGCTGCAAGACCTTTTAACAGCCGTCTGGATAAATCCAAGCTCACAGCAAACGGATTTACTCCTCTGCCAACCTGGCAAGATGCGGTTGCACGTTATCTGAAGGAGATTGAATTTTAATCAAGAGCAATCCATAACATCCGTTGGGTAACAATTTACTTTTTGATCACAAAATCACAAAGCGGATAAAATATTGGAAATATATTCACATATATCCGATATAAAACACAAACCGTGGATAAGCATTTGCATAACAAGCTTATCCACGGTTTATTTTTCATGTATTAGTAAAATACTTTTTACATATTTACTGTTACCTTTTGCTTAGAACCGAAAATCTCTCTTTCCTTCCTTCAGCTCCTCCAGATACTGGATGGCTCTTTCCCGTACCTTCTCGTTTGGCACCTTCTGAATCTCTCTGGCGATCAGCTCCTCACCGATCTGCTTTGTCTCCGGAGATGCATAATCCTCCAGATACTCCTTCAAGGTCATCAGCGCATTTGGCTGACAGCAGTTTACGATCTGCCCGGATTTCAGAAGCGTCATAAAACGGTCTCCGGTTCTTCCTGCACGGTAACATGCGGTACAGAAGCTTGGAATATATCCCATCTTCATCAGCCAGTTTACCACCTCGTCCAATGTACGGGTATCGCTGACATCAAACTGTGCAGAGCTGTCATCACGAACCGGCTCAGTATAACCACCGACGCTGGTACGGGAGCCGCCACTGATCTGTGAAATTCCCAGATGAAGGACATGCTCTCTGGTTTTTTGTGACTCTCTGGTTGATATGATCATACCGGTATATGGCACGGCAATACGGATCACAGCCACAATCTTTTCAAAGATCTCATCCGGCACGGCATTGCTGAAATCGTCTGTATCAATATCGTCAGCCGGACAGATACGCGGAACACTGATGGTATGAGGGCCCACTCCCTGCGCTGCCTCCAGATGCTCTGCATGCATCAGGATTCCTACCAGCTCATAACGGTATCCCTCCAGACCGAAAAGAACACCAAGACCAACATCATCAATACCGCCCTCCATGGCACGATCCATCGCCTCGGTATGATATGCATAATCATGCTTTGGTCCCGTTGGATGGAGCTGCTCATAAGACTCCTTGTTGTAGGTCTCCTGGAACAAAATATAAGTACCGATCCCGGCATTTTTCAGACGGGTATAATTCTCTACTGTCGTAGCCGCAATGTTGACATTCACACGGCGGATCGCCCCGTTTTTATGCTTAATGCTGTAGATAGTATCAATACTTTCCAGAATATATTCCAGAGGATTGTTCACCGGATCTTCTCCCGCTTCGATTGCCAGACGCTTATGACCCATATCCTGCAGAGCAATGACCTCATCCCGGATCTGTTCCTGGGTCAGCTTGATTCTCGGAATATGTTTGTTTTTGTGATGATACGGGCAATAAGTACATCCATTCACACAATAGTTAGAAAGATAAAGAGGTGCAAACATGACAATACGGTGACCATAAAATTTCTCCTTGATCTCCATCGCAAGCTCCCGGATCTGACGATTGATCTCCGGATCATCACACTCCATCAGGACTGCCGCCTCCTTGTGGCTGATTCCCTTTGCCTTTTTTGCCTTTTCCAGGATTTCCTTCATCAAAGGAATATTGTCCTTATTTTTCTTTGCATAATCAAGAGACTCCAGGATCTCCTCATGGTTAATAAACTCCTCTGCCTTCAATGACTTTGGATCATACTTGTAGCTGCTCATTGTTTTTCCTCCATATTTTTATAACTGTTATTTTAATCTGTCCGATATTCCGGACACTGTATCTTACAAATATCATTTTATCTTCAACGGATACTACGTCTTGGAATATACCGCCTTTGCACTGACCCCCGGTGTCATTCCCAGCTTACCTGACAGCGCACTTACCGTATTGGTATCCGCATCCATCACAACACTGATCACGGAAACGCCACGCTCCCGGTAGGGCATTCCCATCCTGCCCACAATGTACTCCCGGTACTCGTGAAGCAGTTCATTGACCCGTTCCACACGATCCATATCCTCGACGATAATACCAAGGATTGCAATTCTCCGATCCATAATAATCCTACATCCTCCATCCATAACTTCCTGCCACGAACCGTCTGTCTTGTCTCTGCTTTTTCATCTAAAAAGACAAAACCCGTATCTTACCCTTAATCCTCACCGCGTTGCGAACATTTCCCTATACGCTAAAAAGGGCAAAACCAGCGTTTTGCCCTCCAAGAATTGCTTCGCAATTCTCGTTGGCTTCCCTCTACGCTACGAGCATTTTCCTATACGCTGAAAAAACGTCCCATGTCCAAATGACATGAGACGTTTCCCAGTACAAAATCAATATTTATTGTACTAATATCAAACCGCAGACTTCCCCCTGCGGAATCCTTCAAAACATATCATGCCTTTGCGTTGGGACGAACCCTTCGTGTCAGAACATGAGAATATTTTATCATCTAAGGTCTGGAATGTCAAAAATAAATTAACTCAGACTTCCTTACTCCGTCCAGCTTATGGCACATTTCACTGCCCGCTTCCACCCGGCAAGTTTTTGTTCACATTCTTCCTTGGAAATCTCCGGCATAAATCTGCCTCCGACACCGGCATTTTGACGGATATCTTCAAAGTCCTTCCAATATCCTGCAGCAAGTCCCGCCAGATATGCCGCTCCCAGAGCCGTGGTTTCAAGACACGGCGGCCGGTTGACCGGTGTCTGTATCACGTCAGCCTGCGTCTGCATCAAAAAGTTGTTGGCACTGGCTCCTCCGTCCACCTTCAAGGCTGACAGGGTGATCCCGGAATCTGCTTCCATCGCCTGCAGCACATCACTGACCTGATATGTGATGGCTTCCAGTGTTGCACGGATAATGTGGTATTTATTGACGCCACGGGTCAGGCCCACAATGGTTCCTCTGGCATACTGGTTCCAGTATGGTGCTCCCAATCCCGTAAATGCGGGTACGACGTAGCAGCCGCTGGTATCCGGCACCTTACGGGCCATATACTCGGAATCCTCCGCGGAATCGATCAGCCGCAGTTCATCCCGCAGCCACTGTACCGAAGCACCTCCGATAAATATAGATCCCTCCAACGCATAATAAACCTTTTCATCAATCCCCCATGCGATCGTCGTTACCAGACCATTTGTGGAAAATACCGGTCTCTCTCCTGTATTCATCAGTAAAAAGCAGCCTGTCCCGTATGTATTTTTGGCCTCACCCTGAGAAAAACAGGTCTGACCAAATAATGCCGCCTGCTGGTCTCCCGCCACTCCGGCAATAGGAATCTCTCCTCCCAGAAATGATGTGTCCGTTTTTCCGTACAGTCCGCTGGAAGGACGCACCTCCGGCAGCATACATACCGGAATGTCAAGCCGCTGCAGTATTTCCTGATCCCAGCACAGATCATTGATATTGTACATCATAGTCCGGGAAGCATTGGAATAATCTGTGGCGTGAACTTTTCCCCTGGTCAGCTTCCAGATCAACCATGTGTCTACCGTACCAAACAGCAATTCTCCCCTTTGCGCCCGTTCTCTGGCTCCCGGCACATGATCCAGAATCCATTTGAGCTTCGTAGCAGAGAAATAGGCATCAATCACAAGACCTGTTTTCTGACGGATCATCTCCGTGAGGCCTTCTTCCTTCAACTGATCACAGTATTCTGAAGTTCTGCGGCACTGCCAGACGATTGCGTGATAAACCGGTTCTCCGGTTTCTTTATCCCAGACGATGGTCGTCTCTCTCTGATTCGCGATCCCGATTGCCTGAATATCCTGTGCCGCAGCACCTATTTTGGACATTGCCTCCACTGCCACTCCAAGCTGCGTGGACCAGATCTCACTGGCATCCTGTTCTACCCAGCCCGGCTGAGGAAATATCTGTGTAAATTCCTTCTGTGCCACAGAAACGATTTCTCCCTTTTCATTAAATAAAATGCAGCGATTACTTGTAGTTCCTGCATCTAAAGCCATGATATATCCCATATGACTACCCCCATTTATAGCATTTTTCAATGATTTACCCAAATTTCGCACATGCAACTTATCGCTGTACTCATAATATTTCTTATGTCTCAGGGAAATGAATACCGATTTTTGCCTCAGGATGTTTGATGAAACCGTGAAGCAGTGGCACCAAAATTGACGCAGATCAGTAGGATTTCAGAAAAGTCTTTGCTTTGCAATGTTTCGATGAATACGTGTCTGGACGATTAAGCCTCTAGGGTGGGCTCAGTTGTTTCGGTGGGCACGCTTTCGCTACAATGCGCTACGCAGCACTACATAGCATCCTATAAAACAGGATGCAAGTAGTGGCGAGCGCAAGTGCCCTCGAAACACCCGAATCCCACCCTGAGGCAAGTACGGGAAGACACGTTCATCGAACATCGAAACAGCAAAGCAATTAGACTTTTCGAAATCCGTAAGTGACAAGACAATTTTGATGTCACCCACTCACGGTCGTTCAAGTAATCTAAGGCAAAAATCATATCGACACTTTGAACATAAGAAATATTATGAACTCAACCCGATAATTGATGTGCGAATCCTGAGTTATTTATAATTTTACCTTTAATTCCTTTTCTCCGTCCTGTCCCTGATATCGGACAACGGTATATCTGCCCCTGCGCTCCACACTCCGGGATGCCCCATGAAGTTCAGTCAGACTCTTCTGTAATTTTCTTTTTTCTGCATCATAGTTTCCCACATCATCCGAGGTAAAAAGCAGACCTCCAAACAATCCATTTACCTGCGCCAGTAATGCTTTCTGTTTCGCCGACAGCTTAATATTGTCATCCCGCAGCAGATAAACATCCGGATCATTCCAAAACGCCCGCCCATTTAACTGCCTGCGATAAATCGTATTGCCAATGGTGTTTTTGGTGGAAACACGCTCTCTGTGTAGAAGCTTTTCCTTGGGAGATCCATCCCAGTCAAGCCCCACATCCGGACCGATCCGGCAGTAATCCACCTTACCAAACGCCGGCCCCAGTGGGACACCACAGCCAAGGATCAGCTTGTCTCCAACAAGCTCCCGCAGAAAATCCATAGCTTCACACATAAGCTGCCCTCTCGTTTTATATGGCGTCGGCTGCATACAAGCACCATAAAGAAAATCAAGCTTCACCAGATCAAAGCCCCACACATCCAGGACCTGATGAAATACTTCTTTTAGATATTCCCGCACCTGCGGCAGCTCTGTATTTAATGCATAAAAGGTACTCCAATTACTGCCACCGCACACCGGATGGCCATTTTCATCCCGTACCAGCCAGTCCCCGTGCTCCTGATAGCATCTGGAATTTTTTTCGCATACAAACGGAGACAGCCACAGTCCCGCCTTCATGCCATATGTATGGATCTGATCCACTACCGGCTCCAGCCCATCCGGGAACTTGTCCCGGTTCACATCCAGCCAGTCCCCCACATAGGTCTGATACCCATCATCAATCTGAAAAACATCAAAATTCTGTCCCATTTCGTGGACATGTTCCAGATTTTCCATAATGATCTGCTCTGAAATATTCTGGTAATGATTGTACCAGCTTGTATAACCTGTCATAGGACCTCCCGCCGGCTTATTAATTTGCATTTTTTCAAAATAAAGATCAAACACCTGATCCTCTGTACCAGAAAGCTCCACCAGATCAAAAGCATTCCACTCCTCCGATATCCTTAAGCCTGAACAATCCTTTTCTATGGTCATCTGCTGTGCTCCGCCATTATAATAAAACACGGTAAATCCGGCACGTTCGCTTAAGGAGCCCAAAAAGCGGTATCTCTCTCCATCCCGAAAATAACAATAGGTAAATCCATGAAACTGTCCCGTTCCCTTTGGCTTCATGGTAAAATTCACGTCACCATAGCGATCCAGATAATATTTTTCCACCATGCCGGAGGCCAGCGGAGATATGGCCGGTTCCTTTTCGAGGATCGTATGTTCATGGGAATCCGTCCAGGACTGATATCCATTCATGAAAATCTGTTCCGGCTTCCTGCCACCCCTGCACGACCATGGAAAGGTCATACTGACAGATTCCAGCGTCAGCTCTCCCACGGGATTTCCATAATCATCAAAATCCTTCGGAATGATCCGGATATGAAGCTCCCCCTCATCCTCCTGCCAGCGCAGAGTAAAATAAGGCTGCTCACCTCCCTGATACATTTCCGCCGCAAAGGGTTCCCCATTCCGGTTTCCCCTGATCAAAAATATAATATCTTCCACGTCTTTTCCTCCCTGATCAAGTTATCTCTCTGACTCCTTCGGCAGAGTCTGTAAAATAACCTCTGTAACAATCATTTTATATCTGTTCTTTCCCGCAGCTTTATCTTTCCAATATATCCAGCGTATGCGCTCCTGCTCCGATCAGATCCTGTCTCTCACAGACCGATAAATGGTACTGTATAAAAAGCTCAAAGGTCTCCTCGTCCATAGAATTCAATACCGGTCGCATATAATTTGCCGGACCATCCGGAGAAATAATTTTGATCCGCTTCAGATCTGCCGCCCGATTCAGTGCATCAATATCCTCAATGCGCATATAATCGTACAAGTCGCCCTCTTGTGGTGTACAATGAAAATCCTGAGACAGTCTTCCATCCTCCAGACATTGCTTTACATTGCCGTCCCGAAAACCGTACAGAAGAACTCCGTATTCATTCATACAGTATGCCACCAATATCCGGCCTCCCGGTCTGGTCACACGCTTTGCCTCCTGTAACGCTTTCCGCTTATCCTCAAAGGTGTACAGATGATACATTGGACCAAACAACAAAGTAATATCAAAGGAACTGTCCGCAAAACGGGACAGTTTTAATGCATTTCCCTGATATGCCTTTACGCTGCTCCCCTTTGATTTCAAAATCCCCAGATTATATTTCACAAGCTCCACTGCCGTAACATCATAACCCTCTTCCGCCAGCGCAACACTGTATCTGCCGGTTCCCGCACCGATATCCAGAATACGAATTTCAGAACGGTTCACCGCAGCTGTTCCGTCCTCATCATTTTGTCTGTTCTGTATAAGCTCATCAATGCACTGATGAATATACTTCATGGAAGTAATATACTCCACCTTTCCGTGGCGTCTGGTAAGCCTTTTATCCTCGTTAAATTTATTGTAATATTTCTCCAGTTCCGTCATAAGTTTTATTCTCCTGATCTACATCTGATGGCGAACCACCTGGTACTCATCTCCGTTGCGGTAATATGGGCAGCTGTTTCGATGATCTGTCATAAATCGTACCATATCATCCTCATCCATATTTACATCACAGAAATACTCCTCATATTCTTCATCATAACTGTAATTTGCACAGGTATCACATTCGTTTGACATTTTTATCTCCTTTATTCCATTTGTAAATTTTCATTATAATGTATTTACCCATTAAAATATCAATTAAAATTCATAAGTATAGTAAGAAAATTATAACTCCCATCATAAACTCCTGTCAATTTGAACTTCGTTAAAATCAGCAAAAACAGGATAACCATTCATCTCATATTTATATGTTTTCTCTGATATCATCCCCCTCTGATCTATCCCATTCCCCGGCACAGCCATACACTTGCTGCCATCCCCGCAAAGGTAGCGATCAGTGCCCCGGTTAATGTCCAGTTCATTTTCGTTACCGGAGAATGTTTTTTATCCCCGGTGGCAATAAAATACACGGAAATTGTATAAAAGATCGTCTCTGAACAGCACATCAAAACAGACGCTAAAAATCCCTCATGGGAATCAGTTCCAAACTCTTTATAAATATCGAGAAGCAGACCGGTGGCTGCCGAAGATGATACCATTTTGATCAGGGAAAGAGGCACCAGAACAGCGGGAAAATTGATTTTTTCTGCCATAGGTGAAATCCATGCTGAAAATGTTTCCAGCAGACCGGAAGCCCTGAGAATGCCAATGGCCATCATCAGTCCGATCAAAGTCGGCAGCACCTTTAATACAACCCGGAAACCATCCTCTGCTCCCTTGACAAATGCGCCAAAAATATCCGTATGGCTGCAGAGACCATACCCTACAATATAAAAGATTACAATGGGTATCATAAAATTGGATAAATATAGTAGAAACTGCATGAAAAAACTTCCCCTTTCTTGCAAATCCTGAGACGAATGTATATAATAACAGTAAGTGGTGTTAAACATCCTATTGTGCAGAGTTTCGTATACGGAACTCTGTCTTGTTGTAAATATATTCTGTCAGGAAGTCTTTCATTCACGAAATCTCCTAAACGCAGAATCAGAAAGGTTTGGTAAATTACATGAATACCGTTTTTATTGCGGATGACGAACTAATTATACGTCAGGGTTTAAAATGTATTATTGATTGGGAATCTCTGGGATTTTCAATTATTGGCGAAGCATCCAACGGCATTGATGCATTAGATTATATTGTCCGGGAGCAGCCGGATCTGGTACTGATGGACATTCGTATGCCCGGTCTTCTGGGAGTGGATGTGGTTAAAAATGCCAGAGACAAAGGATTTGAAGGTCACTTCATTATTCTGAGTGGATTTACTGATTTCAAATACGCACAGTCAGCCATCCGGTATGGAGTCGATTTCTATCTCACAAAACCCATTGATGAGGACGAGCTTCTGGAAGCCGTACAGGCATTAAAAGCCACCATTGAGGAGCAGAGCCGTCAGACCGGCACCTGGCAGCATTACCGCCAGAAAGCCCACAGCATGATCTTGTTGGATATTCTTACCGGGAAGGCAGATCTCGACCGGATCAATATAGAGGATCTTCGTATGGAGGCCGATGAATATCAGGTCGTTATTTATGAAAAATACAGTCACAACGCAACACAAATGTCCTATCGCTTTGCCGATCTCTTAAAGGTCACCAATGAAATGAACAGCTCCTACGAGCAGATCACCATTGATGCCAATGAGATCCTGTTGTTAAAGGGAGAGTTTACGCTTCATAAATTCCAGCAGTTTCTGGAGCATTACGAGCGGGAGCAGAAGCCTCAGAAAGATTCTCCTCTGGATTCTCTTTTTATCACCTATGGCAGACCGGTAAAGGATCTCCGGGAGGTTCATATCTCCTATCAGGAAGCACTTCGTCTGCTGCAGCGTCGTTTCTTCTGTGAGCACCGCCAGCATACCATCGGTTATGACCAGCTTCCAAAGCAGGATGAGGAAAACCGTTTTGAATTGACTCCGGAGGTACTGCAGTTTTACTGCGAGATGCTGATTGGTTATATTCAGGCCGCCAAGCGGAATCAGATGGCGGAAATGCTTCATGAGCTGGAGACAAAGCTGTACTCCTGCGATGAGGATATTCCCCGGATCAAATTGTTTTTGACAGATCTGTATCTGTCCATTAAGGAAAAGATTTTTCATCTGTACCATAATGCGGATATTGCTTTTCCAAGTAATGCCGAAATTATTGAATTTATTAACGAGAAATATTATTTATATGAAATTGTACTTTTCTTTACGGAACAGTTTGAAATGATCATCCGTGCTATCGGTAATCCATCCAGCGAAAGTGTAATGGATGATATTATTCATTATATCGAACACAATTATATGGATAATATCAAGCTGGAAAATATCGCTCCTCTTTTTGGGTATAACAGTTCCTATCTGGGCAAGATCTTTACCAAAAAAGTAGGAGAGGGATTTAATGTTTTTGTAGACAAGATCCGTATTGAGCACTCCAAGGATCTTTTGATCAACAGTTCCATGAAGGTGTATGAAATTGCCGAAAAAGTCGGTTACCGGAATGTGGATTATTTCCATACAAAATTTAAAAAATATGTAAATCAAAGTCCGGCAGAATACCGTAAACAAATGCGTAAATCCGAATAAATATCACAAAAGCCACGACCAAAATGATCATGGCTTTTATTTTATGTCCATCGGTATTTTACCGGCCGAGCTTTTGAGCAATATAATCTCTCACCCGGGAAATCTCCATTCCAAGCGCATAGGCAAGCTCTCCATACAACAGCTCCTCTGCCTGATGGAAATAACGCTCATCTACTGCTGCCACCTTTTTTCCCTTATCCATACGCTCTTTTTCGTGAAGATAAATGGTTTTAATAATCCGCACAAGTTCCCGGCAGTCCCCACTGCGGACAGCCTCCTTATATTGGCTTTCTCTCTCCTTTTCATTGACGATCCAGATTGTCTCCAAAGAGGGAATCTCCTCTACAAGCTTTTCCGCTTCCTCCTTACCAAGCACCAGCCGCATCGGCAGTTTTATATGATCCACCGGTACATACACCAGAGAATCCTTTTGATACACCGGACGGAGTGTATAATATTTCTTCTTGCGATCCGCTACTGACATGGATAATCTTCCAACTGCTGTCACCTCACACACCCCATGTGTTCCATACACGACACTGTCATTTACCTGATACATATTTTCCCTCTTTTCATACTGTAGATTCCGTTTCATATTGATACTTACATTTGACCATAGATAAACCGGAAGCCCCTGCAGACTGGGCTTCCGGTGTCCGATACCGTTTCAAGTTCTATAGTAATTGTACCACATTTTAAGTATTTTTGTAAGTCAAAATTTGAAAAAAGAGTTTTTGTATGCTGATAAATTACCGTTTTATCCGTATTTTGTTACTGTTTCAGTGCTTCTTCCACCTCACTGCGGTAAGGAATCGAAGGAACCGCTCCTTCTCTGGTCACAGCAATAGAGGAAGCCTTTGCGCTCATCCTCAATAACTGCTCCACCGGCAATCCTTCCACGAGTCCTGCCAGGAAATATCCGGTAAAGGTATCCCCTGCCGCCGTGGTATCCACCGCATGAACCGGAAAGATCGGCTGCCTGTAGGTCTGTCCGTTTGCTCCATAAACAGCTCCGTCGCTGCCCAGCGTCAGTACAATCTTTGCCTTTGGGAATCTGCAGCACATTTCATGGAATATCCTGTCCGGATCAGACAATCCCGTAATCTGTCCGCCCTCAATCTCATTGAGCAGAAAGATACTGATCTTATCCATATCCACATCCTCCAGACGTTCATTAAACGGAGATGGGTTTAATGCAATCTGCATCCCCTTTTCATAAGCGCGCTCTACCATGTATGCGATATCGTTTACCTCATTCTGCAGAAGGAGAATATCTCCGTCCTGAAAATGGGACAGTACTCCGTCAATGTATTCCTTCGTCAGCATCTGATTGGCTCCTCCAAATAAAAGGATACAATTCTGTGCCTCCTTGTCGATCTGAATAATCGTATGCCCTGTCTTACCCGGAATCTGACGGATATATTCTCCATGGACACCATACTCCTGACAGGCATCCAGAAACGGCTGCCCGTCTTCTCCGATCATACCACCGTGATAAACCTCTACCCCCGCTTTTGCCAGCGCAATGGACTGATTGATCCCTTTTCCTCCCAGGAAAACATTCATTCCGCCGCTGCTGATGGTTTCTCCCGGCTGTACAATATGATCCACGCGGTATACATAATCCAGATTCATAGATCCAATGTTTAATACTTTCATAGAAATCACGCATTCCTTTCACATAAAAGAATTTTACAAATAAATTTCTGCATCAAGAATATAGCCACAGGAGCATTTTACAATAGTTCTGTTACCGTTCAGGATCACCTTCGGAGCATTCTTGCATTTTGGGCAAAGCACAGTAACTTTTCCATCCTGTTTCTTCTCCCTCACTGCCTGATCTGCTATTTCCTTCACCTGCTTCTTCTCGCAGGCGATTTTTTTCTCGCCTCATCCGTCAAGCTGACCGTCTCTTCTGTCGTGGGGTAATAGCCATATTCTTCATCAAAATCCCCGATTTCCCTAAGAACGTCTTCCTTACTGTCATCACTTGCATCGTACCATTCCATTCTCTTAAGATACGGACCAAGCCAGCTGTCATAAAGTGAATTTGCGACAATTCCCACTTCGCTAAAGGAATCCTTTCCCTCTCCGATCGTAAAGATCAACTCCCGGTCATCCTGAGATTGTTCCTGAAAATTACATCCCGCAAACGCATCTCTTACGGTCTGATATACCGCCCCCAGATCATGCCGCTGCAAACGCAGCACCTTATCATCATCAATTTCCACTGTAAGCTTATAAAGATAATCCATACAAATACCCATACCCTTCTACCCGTTACAAATCTCTGATCCCATTATTGCCCGATCAAAGAATCAAATTGTTTCAGTTCTCCTTTTCTCCATTTTAACATCTTACACGATTGATCCGCAAGATGATATGCCTAAAAAGCATTGAACCAGTGGTTTAAGAAATAGAAACAGTAAAAGGGACAGCCTACGAACAGCTGTCCCTTTTGGAGAAGGTATTTTTGTTACTTATGGGGTGTAGCAAAAACTATATAATGTATTGG
>ERZ780070.480-NODE-480-length-17847-cov-3.790580_pt1 | contig 17847 bp, 27 predicted proteins | sample MGYA00511577_ERZ780070 | MGnify/ENA primary metagenome ERZ780070 (study PRJEB29588, sample SAMEA2162530) | human gut metagenome | biome: human gut; feature: human-associated habitat; material: faeces | place: Denmark | collected 2008/2010 ...
GACTTCTGTGTAAAAAGTCAGCCCGTCAATTTCAATTTTTCGTCCGAAGCATTTCTTGCGATATTTTTCATTCGTCTTTCGATCGATACAACATCTCCAAAATTCAAATTTTGGCGAATTGTCTTGATATTCTTCATAGCTTGCGCAATCCCCGCACCCGTCAATAAATATCATGCCAAGTGTGCAATGATCGCGATTAATGTCGCAGTATGCGCAATCGTAATTGTCGCAGAAAACTTCTGTCATATTCTTTCACCTTCCTTGTCGATTTCATCTTCATCGGGTACAGTATAGCCGAACATTCTTCTGATCTCGCGCCACTGCTCCCCGAACCATATTTCCCAACCGCGACACATACAAGCGTTTTTGTTTTTTGTCGATTTGCAAGCGTCACACGGGGACGGCGGCGCAGTGTTTTCGTTACGCCTGATAATCAGAACATTTCTGTTATTCTGATAATTGGCGCAGTGAAGCGATTCTTGCGCCCGATTCAATTCTTCTTCCGTGAATTTGTTCGACAGAAACGTTTTCCGCGTTTCGCAAACTTTTGCGTGAATGCACTCTTTGCATATGATTTTCATTCTTGCTTTCCTTTCGTTCTTCCGTCCTGCTCTGCTCCCTCTCTCGCCAAGAAGAAGCAAAGCTGTGACGGGTCAATCATGTTTGTTGCTGATTTTTTGATATTCTTTCTTGATATGTGGCGTTGTGACACGCTGTGCGCGTTTGCAAAGTGGTTTTTACAGCGTTTCGCGCTTCGCCCGTCTGTTTATACCTTGCACAGCTTCCACGGCTCTACGGCGTAAATACGCGCCAATAAACGCACCTGTGTTTCTGTCGGCATACAATAGCCGTTTTCCATCTTCGACAACAGTGAAACGTCAAGATTATCTTCGCCCATGCTCCGAAGCGCGGCTGTGACTTCTGCCAGCTTCATGTTCTTCGCTTTTCTCGCCGCTTTCAGTCTGCTGATGTTTGCCGTGAACGCTTCGATCGTCTCGCGCTCTGAATCGAACGTGAAGCGATACTGACCGTCAAGACCGCCTTTTCTCGCTTTGATTCGTGTCCGTTCAAGTCTGCGAAATATAGACGCAAACTGACGGTTTATGTATGTTTCAAATTCTTCTTTGCTTGCCAGCTTCACGCCGCTGTTGTCGCTGATGATGATTTTCTGAATGACAGTACTTCGATTGATAATCTGAATGTCTTTCGTGATAAGAAGCCGCGCCGCAGAATCGTGAAAAGATATGCCCTTTTTACGGTCTTTGTCATAGTCGTACAGATCGGGCAGGATTGCCGCAATTTCAGACTGCTTGAATTTGTGATCGGGGTTGTTTTTCAGAAGGTTGTACAGCGTCCATTGACGCGGGTTCAGTCCGTTTTTCATGCTTTCATTCTCCTTTTCAAAATGGTAAATCGTCACCGTCTTCAAGATCGGTGAATTTTGGTGAATCATCAGACGGCGCGTTGTCCGTGCTTGCTTCTTTCTTTTTACTGCCGCAGAATTCCGCTTTGCTGACGATGACTTCATGAACGGTGAATTTGTTCCCGTTGCGGTCTTCGCGAACCCTGCTGTTTAACTCGCCGACAATCGCAATCATATCGCCTTTGTCGAAATAGCCGCAGATGAATTCCGCTGTTCCTCTGTACGCAATGCAATTGATGAAATCCGTCAGCTTCTGACCGTCTTTCGATTTATAGTCACGATCAACCGCCATTGTGAAGCCGACAGCAGACAGCCCGCTTTTCGTCTTCTTCAGTTCGGGTTTCGCTGTGAAGCGTCCCTTCAGACAAATAACATTCATTTCGTTTCCCCCTTTGCAATGATTTCTTTCAGCGTATCAAAATATTCGGGTGATTCGTTGCTTGATACTGAATCCGATTTCTTTCGTCTTGAAACTTTTGCGTTTTCATCGGGGACATTTGCCGAAAGTGCCTTGATTCGCGTTTCAGCTTCTTCAAGTTTCGCTTTCAGATCGGCGATTTCGTACCGCTGAAGTGAAATTGTTGTTTCCTGCGACACAAGTTTTTCTTCGATTGCTTCAAAAATTTTGTTCATTCGTTGATTTCTCCTTTTTTGATTTTTTCTGAATTTTTTATTTGCACGATTCGCCGATTCAGCAAATCGCCGCTTTCAATCAAATGTGCGATTCTGCGCTTGCCGTTTCTCATGCGTCAATCATCCTTTCGCATTAAGTTCCACATATCCGCAGACGGGATAACAAACGTCTGCTGAAGGTTTTCCCAAAAATCAAATGTTCCGTCCCTCTCGCCGCGTTCTACAAGCGCATATTGACTGCGGCTGTATTTCAAGCGGCTTGCCATTTCGTCCTGCGTCATTTTGCGCTGAACGCGGAACATCTTCAAATTATGTCTTTTCGCCATTGTCTCACCCCCTTTCAAATCGTGTCGTTCTGACACATTGAAAAACTTATAAAAACCACATTTTGAAATGTGATATTTTTGTAATGTGAATTCCGTTTCACAACTCACGGATTGCCCGTCTTGCGATATATACTTGTCATGATCTTGAACACCCGCCATGCAATCGCGTAAAGAATTATGGTGATCGGTATTGCCTTGAAGCCCCACGCAAGCCCGAAAGATATCGGCGCGAAGATCAGAAGCACAAACAGAAAGCCCAAAGCGCAAAACACAAACTTTTTCATTTTCCGTCCCTCTCTGCGGGGGATTTGTACCCCCGCGTTTGTCTTTTTTACTTTTCGATTTCAAGCGCCTTTCTTCCGGCGTGTAATTCAGCTTTAAGGGCTTCCTTTTCTTCAATGGTTGTGATTTCCTGCTTTTCAACGTAAACGCTCCCCGCCATTTCATGGTGACTAAAATGTGCGTATGCGTCATTCCATCTATCCGCTTCTTTGTCGGCTTTTGCCTTGTCTTTGTAGCAATCGAAAGTGTATGTTTCAAACCCTACGATCATGCCGTTTCCACCTAAAATTCTCATACGATTCTTTAATACATAGATAGTCATGATATTTATCTTTCTGACCGTTTAGCCGCTGTCACAGCTTCGTTTGAATACCCTGCGGGGTATATCTCTTTTACGTATATAATTATATCAGGTTTTCACCGCATTGTCAATACATTTTGTCATCTTTTTGTTGACAAAATGTACTTTCTATGATATGCACAAATAAATAATTAAATAGATTTATATTGTTATGCAAATTGTGTACTTTGCTATTTTCAGATCCTGCGCGTTATCATGCTGTCACAGCAGAACACCCCGTTATCATCGAAAACGCGCGTTCTGTCGATCTGACAAACAATGTACCGTGTCGGCGTATGTGCGCGGTTCATTTCAGACTGATTTTCTTTTTCGATCGCGCGTTCTGCTTCTTCTTTTGTCTTGAAGTAATCAATCAATTGCCCGCTTCCGTCAATCATTTTCGCCCGAAAGTATGTTTCCGAATAGTATTTCACTTTCTTTCCCTCTCTGACCGTCTCGCCGATGTCACAGCGCACTTTTTCAGCAGTCAACAATAATATCGTTCGCGGTAACGGTTTCGATATATTGGATATTATAATAGTGACGTGCTTTCAGTTCGTCAGTGCCGATTTTGACGCGCATTTCGACATTTACGTGACGATTTGACGCATTGTATCGCGGAATAAATACGACCTTTGTTTCGGTCTTTTCTGCCCCGCTCAAAAGCGTTCTTGTTGCCTTGAAAATTACTTTATAATACAGCTTCATTTTTCTTCCCTCTCTGCGGGGATTTGCCGCCCCCGCTCGGCTTTTGATTATCTTGTGAAATTTACTTTTGCGAACCGATCAATATCTTTTTGACAATACGCAAGGCGTGCGGGAAAAAATTCATTAACCATCCAGTTTTTATATTCTTCAAAGGTTTTCCCCGCCCAATAAGACGAATTCCAATCTGTGACCTTCAGATCAACAAGCAGTCCTTTTTCTTCGGCTTCTTCTTCCGTTATGGTTTCCCACATTTTCAACTGTTCGCTGTAAAATGCGATTTGCTTCAATGTGTTGCGCATTAGCTTTTCACCGTAACGGGTTAACTTGCCGCTTTTACATAGCTTTTCAAAGCAATCAATTCCGTAATGAAGCGACACGCCGTCACTGTATTGCACTGTCCAAATGTTCATTATGTACTGACCGCACTTGTCGCAAACACAGCCGCTGTTTCGCCCTGCTTTGTCAAATCTCACGCTTTTAATCTGTGCCATTTTTCGAACCTTTCTGCGGGGGATTCGCCGCCCCCGCTCGGCTTGCTATATCACCAAAATTTTTCAGTAAGTTTTGCGTCATGAATGTCGGCGTTCTGAACGAAGAACACGTTGTCAAGATGACTTTCTATTTCGTCATGTCCGAGCCCGTAACCGCCTTTTTTGAAAATGTCAATATATCCGTTGCGGTCTTTCTTGACTTCGCTTTTATACATATCGTATGTTCTGCCCGTCTCGCTGAATGTGTACTTGACGGGGATGATCTTCAGTTCCGCTATCCACTCTCTTAATGTTTTCATTTCTCCGTTTTTCATTTTTGCTTGCCTTTCTGACCGTTCAGCCGCTGTCACAGCTTCGTTTGAATACCCTGCGGGGTATCTCTCTTTTACGTATATAATTATATCAGGTTTTCACCGCATTGTCAATACATTTTGTCATCTTTTTGTTGACAAAATGTATTTTCTATGGTATGCACAAATTGACAGCATATTTTCCGCAAAAATGATACAAATTGTTGCCATATGCAAATAAATTGTGATATTATGATTAAGCATTGAAACAATGTGACACAAATCATGATAGTTTCGATATTTGCGAAAAGAATGAAAAGGAAGTGACAAAATAATGAACAGTAGTATCGGCGCAAAGCTGAAAATTCTGCGCAAGGGACGCAAGCTGACGCAAGATCAACTTGCTGAAAAACTCGGCTTGAATCGTGCGACAATCTCAAATTATGAAATCGGACGAAGGACACCGAACCTGAACGATCTGAAGCGTTTTTCTGAATTTTACGGGGTTAGCCTTGATTATTTCGGGGTTGCTTCAAAAGATGAATTATTTGACGTAGTCAGCAGGGCAAAAGCCGTGTTTGAAAACGATGATATTTCAGCAGAAGAAAAGCGCGATATATATGAAGAAATCATGAAACTATATCTGAAACTAAAGTAAAAAGAGGATTGCAAAGCAATCCCCGAATTACAATATCGTGTTCCGATTGCTCTTTTTGAGTTCTTCAAACTCTGCGTTTGAATAGAACCAATCAGAGCAGTCGCGCCCCCTCTTTTCATGATTGCGGGCAATGTGATTAATAGTTTCATAGACGTTCAAAAGGTTTTGTCTGTTCATACGGCTGACCTCAATTTTTTACATCAACGGTATAACAAAAATTTGAAAGAAGTGTGAAAAGAAATGCACAATAAATATGATATCAACGAATATGTTGTCAAACTTGATAAACTCGGAAAGATAATAATATATCTGCGTAAATCGCGCGAAGACATCATTGACGGGCGTTATGCGTCAACAGAAGAAACACTTTCACGACACGAAGAACAGCTTCAACAATGGGCTGAAAATAATCTCGGTTATCGAATTCCCGAAGATTATATCTTCAAAGAAGTCGTTTCGGGTGAAAAAATCAAAAACCGCCCCGAATTTCAAAAGGTTTTGAAGATGATTGAAAACGATGACATTGACGGCGTTCTTGTTGTCAACTGTTCGCGGCTGTCGCGTGGTGATCTGATTGACTGCGGAACAATCATCAATACATTTGAAGTCACAAATACGCTTGTTTTAACGCCGCCGAAAATTTACAACCTGAAAAACAAGTATGATAAACGATTTTTCAAAGATGAATTGTTGCGCGGGAACGAATATCTTGAACAGACAAAAGAATTGCTTCAGAACGGTCGGCATTGGTCAACATCAATCGGAAAATATATCGGTTCTGTTGCCCCGTATGGTTATGATCGCGTAACTTGCAAGGAAATGAAGGTATCTGATGGCAAGGGTTTTACACTTCGTCCAAACGAAAAAGCCGAATTTGTCAAGCTGATGTTTGATTGGTATGTTGACGGCGCGGGGTGTTACAAAATCGCTTCGCGGCTGAATGAAATGAATGCGCCGTATATCGATGATACCCCGTGGGAACGTTGCAAGGTTCAACGCATTTTGAAAAATACGACATATTACGGGTATTTGACATATGGTGAATATACAACGGTTGAAAAAATGGTGAACGGCGAAACGATTTCGCAAAGACGATATAATAAAGATTGTCCGAAATATAAAGGTTTACACACGCCAATTGTCAGTAAAGAACAATGGGACGCGGTTCAAAGTCGGCTGTCGGTCGGTGAAGCACCCGTTCGCAAAGGCGAAGAAACACAAAATCCGCTTGCGGGAATCGTCAAATGTGCCGTCTGTCATCGTGCTATGGTTCGCAATGCCGACAATCGCAAGTATGCGAAAAAACGGGTCAACGATCTGAACAAAGCGGAATTATTGCGGTTTCTGAATGAACATAAAAAGAAAGCGAAGCTGTCGGGCAGAAAACTTGCCGTCATGCTTGATGTCAAGACGCATTATTGTCACGATTGGTTCGGGACGAATGAAGCGCGTTTTCATCCGAATTCCCCGCTGTTCGTCAGCAAATGGGAAGATATAAAAAGAGTGCTGAACATTACCGATGACCGATTTGACAAAGCTGTGACCGAATTCAAAGAAGTCACACGCGCCCCCGCTCTTGTCTGTTCGGGTCACAATTGCGAAAACACGTCAGCGCGGGTTCATGCTGTCGAAGAAATCGTCATCGAAGAAGTGAAAAAACGTTTTGAAGATTACACATATTTCGTTGATAATTACGCCGTTGAAATCACGAAAAAGATTGCTTCTGCGAAAAAGACAGCGGCAAGCATTGATAAAGATATCGCGCTGAAAGAAAAACAAATCAGAAACGCAAAAATTGCCTATGAAAAAGGCATAGACAGCATTGAAGAATATATTGACCGAAAGAAAGAATTACTTTCAGAAATTGACGCGCTGAACGAAAAGAAAAACAAGATCGTCAACGCTGACGAAGAAGAAAAAACAATCACAATCAAAAAATCTGTTCCTATCCTGAAGAATGTGTTTGAAAGCTATAACGAATTATCTTCAGGCGAAAGAAATGCACTGCTTCGCACAATCATTGAAAGCATTGAATATAATCGCATGGGCGGCGGCGAAATAAAACTTGATATCTGTTGGCTTGTTTAATTTTTTTGTGGCGAAATGTTGAGAATTTCGCTACTTTTTCAAAAGTCACATCAATGCGACTTTCAAAATTAACGCGAAAATCTCAACAAAAAGAAAAACGGCAGGGCGGGCGCGTCCCTCTCTGCCGTTGATTTCTTTATCGCTTATTGATTTTCACTTGACCGACAATTTCGTTATAATTGCCGCTTGAATTCAGCGTTGAAACAACGCCGTTGATATACGTTTTCCCGCCATACGCGACAGACAGAAATTTTTGATAAAATGCTGTGACCGCCGCTGTCGGGCAATTGATGTTATATGCCATGATAACGCCGTTTGTCGCTGTGCTGTATGTGTAGCAGATCGCGGAAATGTTGCCTTCGTTCGCGCTTGCCGTGTATGCGTAATAAGTACCGCCAATCAGCCGAACAAGACTGTCGGTTGTCGGAACGAAACACAGCGCGTGAACATCTGAAGATGATACATAGCAATAACAATTTGTGAAATTGCCGTTTTCAGCAATCTTTGCAACGCCCGTTGTGTTTATGCGAAGTTTGCAATCAGAAACGTCAATCGAACCATAGCTGTAACGTCCTGCAATCATCTGAATGGCACAGCCTGAAGCATTGCACCGCGCCCACACATTCGCGTTTCTGATCTGCAAATCTGTTCCGTAAAAAACAATATTGTCGGTGTTTCCCGTTGCCCATATCAGCATACGTTCGCACTTTGCAAAATCAAAGACAATCTTTTTCGTTCCACTTGCTTCAACGCCAAGCGAAAACCATTTGTAACGGTTCAGTGTAGTTCCGTCACCCGCGAACGGCGTTGACACGCCAAGTTTGCCGATGACATTTATCGTGATATTGCAGTCAGTAGGAAGCGCGGCAAGATAAGTATTGCCGCCGATTGATTCAAGAAACGCCGCCGCCGCGTCCGAAACATCTGCGACAGTATATGAACCGCTGTACAGTGCTTGTGCAATCTGCGAAAGCGAAATGTTATCATTTGAATTCGTGCAATTGTAATTGAATGCCGCCGCGCTTTTGATTGTTGCAACGGTGTTCTGAAGTTCCGTGATTTCATCCGCGACACTGTCAATGCCCGTTCCGTCAATCGACTTGTAAACATAAACCGTCACAGCAGAACCCGCGACAATCGTGTTTGTGAAGGTAATGACATTTCCCGACAGTGAATAATGTTCAGGCGTTGCGCGAAGAATGCCATTGACATATACTTCGACATATGTCACGCCCGTTCCGTCATACTGCGGGATGTTGAATTGCACCGTTGTTGTTGCCGCCGTCAGCGTCTTTTTCCACACATAGTGTTTATATATCGTGACCGAAGCAAGCGTGTCTTTCGTCTGCGCGAACCATGTGTTGAAATCGTTGTCAAGTGTCGTGAAAAACGACCCGTCACCCGATGTCGAATAAACCCATCCGCAAACGTTCTTGTCAGCGCGGGTGTCCGTGATAACAAGACTTGTTGCATTTGTTCCGATATAGATATCTGCAAGCACTAAATCGAAAACGTTCGCTGTGCGTGTGATTGCGGGCTTCTGCGGCGTTGCCGCCGCTGTTCCCTGAAGATATACAAGCGAAATACTTCTTGAATCAACGTTGTTGTTGAAGCGCAGAACAATTCTGTCGTATCTTGTGCCGCCCGCAGGGGCTGAAACTGCGGGGAAAGAATAAATCGCGTCATTGTAATAATAATGACCCTTTATCCATGCGCGACCGACCGCGACAGACGGAATCATTCCGCTTGCTGTTACCTTCAGATCGTCAGCGTCAGACCGCAGAACGCCGTTGCTGATTATTACAGCAAGATTGTCTGTATAATCATTTGCGTTGTACGTCCTATCATATACGCCGTTGACGTTCAGCGCGTTAAAAAATCCGCTTTTCTGTGCCATTGTTTCCCCTTACCTTTCGTCAATGTGTTTTTCGATTCGTTCGATTCGCGTAAATGCCGATTTCAGCTTTTCTTCGCAGTGCGCAAGTCTCTGCGAATGATCGTCAAGCAGTTTGTTGATTTCTTTCGTTTCGGTTCTCACATCAATCAAAACTTCTTTGATATACTGCAAATCCGCGCGAAGATTTCCCACTTTTTCGCCGTCCTGCCGATTTTCTTTTTTTCGCCCGTTGAAAAAAGTCAGAATCGCAAGAACCCCCGTGACAAGTGTCAGAATCGTTAAAAGAATGTCGGTTGTTATCATCTCTTTTTCGCCTTTCATGCGTCAAATTTTACGGCGATTTGATAGCCGTCTTTGTCTTGTACTTCCGTAACCTCAAGAATGCGAACATCGATATATTTTCCGATGTCGTTATCTTGTGCCGTTACGATATCGCCAAGAAAGAAATCGCGGTTATAAACATAATTCCCGTTCATTACATCGAAAGTGCCGCCGAAACTTTCAACAATGACTTTGTCGGACATTTCTTGCTTGCCCTGCGTTATCAGCATTTCAGAATACACGCTGTCAGTGTATTGCTTTTCTTCATTGCCGTCTTTGTACTTGCGATTGATAGATGAACCATCAACCCACATTTCGCGCCGCTGAAGCCCCGTTTCTGCGCCCACAAGTACGGTATAAAAGCGGTCAAGCCCTTCGCCCTCTCCACCGATTAACGCCGCGTTCTTCGCGCCCTGCGTGTCGTATGAATACGCGCTTTCGGTCAGGTTGTCAAACTCTTTGCTGAAGATGATCGGAATGTTTCCGACAGCGTTGTTTGCGCTTCTGTCTGAACCTTCATACACGATATACTGTAATTTGCTTTCGTTCAGCACAAGCAGACTTGACATTCCGTATTCCTGCAAGACGCTGTCTGTGTATTCAAGCAAATTTTGATACGAAACTTGCTTCTGTGCCGCGTTTCCGTTTTCGTCCCGAATGATTTTCGCGATTCCCGAAGCCGCGCCGAGTTCAAGAACGGGAATGTTTCTGTTGCTGTCGAAAGCGCAAGAAATCGCATTGTCAGAAACGATCTGACGAATGTTTGTTTCAACGTTGCCGCGCAGAATCGTTGCCGTGTTTGAATTTCCCGACAGCTTGTAAATTTGCCGCCTATCAAGAATTGATTTCGCAAAACGTCCGCTTGCAACAATCATTTTCCCGTCTTGCGGATTGTCTGTGACTTCGATTTTTTCAATGATTCCGACTTCGATATCATTCGGTCGGGTGACATAGTTTCCGATCGATAACAGATTCAGCATTGATTGCGAAGCGGAAACATATATTTCAAAGTCCCCCACCCCGTAATAAACAGAATGCCATATAACCGAAATCGCCGTGTCAACGATTCCTTGAACGCTGAAATTCTGATCGCGAATTTCAACGTATTCAATGCCGTTTGACTGAACATCTTTTTTGTAATCGGGCGGCGTTGGTGTCGGCGGTTCGGGTTCGGGGTCTGATGTTTCAACATATCTGATATTCAGATCGACCCGCTTTGAATTTATGCCGCTGATAACGCCGACATCGGAATATTGAAAAATATTCGTTTCGGGATGTTCCGAAAGTGCGGTTTCTTCAAAAGCAGGGGTGATAAAAAGCTGTGTTTCGTTGTTTGCGCCATATCGCGCATACCAAAATTCACAGCCGATATCTTCCCACAAATACAAGCCGTTCGGCAGTTTGTACCACCCTGACGCGCTTGATTTGTTTGAATAGATTCCCGTCTGATATCCTGCCGCCCTGACCGCGTCACACCATGTTTGCGCAATCTCGCGTATTTGTGCAGGTGTCGGGCTGAATCCATGCGTTTTCACGACATAGTTATAACTTGCGCTTTCCCAATCGTGAAATACGGGAAGCGTTATATTTGCCCGATACGGCGCGATTGTTTCAAGACATTTTTTCGCTTCGGTATTTGCTGAAGCTGAATCATGTGCATATGAAAACCAATACACGCCGATTTTATCGAAGCCCGCCGCAATTGCACCCGTGATATTATTGACAAACTGCGTGTCAACGTCACTGTTTCCAAAGCCCGCGCGAAGAATAACCCATTCAACGCCCGCCGCCTTGACAGCTTTCCAATTTATGACCCCTTGATAATACGAAACATCGATACCGTATAATTTTTTTATAGCCATTATACATACCTCTGTTTATAACTCAAATTGAAATACATATTCGTTGTGCTGTCATCGTCACTGTTGATTGAAAAAAGGTTTTCGCCGCTCTGAAGCTGAAGCCATGTTGAATTTGGCTTTATCTTGTCAAAGATATTCACCCCGTTCAGCGTCACGACCTTGTTTCCCTTGTGCGTTGATATCGAAACAATGTCCCCGACTTCCATGACAAGCTGATGTTCTGCTTCTCCGTAACCTACACCGAAGAAATTGCCGCTTTCGTCATAGATAATCGGATTTGTGACCGTTGCAATTGCATTGATTACGATATCAAGACCGACAGCGACATCGCCATCATTGAAAAAACGCTTCGTTCTGATCGTGTCATACTCTCCGATAACAATTCCCGTTTCGGGAAAGTACAGCATATCATTCAGATTTGTTGTGAAGTAATGATGATTTATTGCTTCACTGATAGTCTGAACGACAAAGTCGATATCTTCCCAAAACGGATGATCGCAGTGAAGCTGTACTTGCATTGTGACAGCTTTGCTCCATCGGGGCATTGTGATATTTTCGACATAGCCCGAAAGAATGACCGTTCTGTCATTCTGCGTCCACTTCAGCGAAGATTTCTGCTTGATCTTGATATACTGCAAGATATGCCGCTTTGCTTCTTCGACATTTACCCCGCTTTTGATACGCAAATCAAAGATTATCGTGCGGGGCTGTGCCTGTGCATTATTGACCTGATCGCCGTCAACGCCGCCTATCACAAGACTTGACAACGAAGCTGTTGACTGCGTCTGACCGTCAATGTTGATTAAGTCAAATTTATCGTTGCCGACAAGGGGCAGGACATCGCCCCTTGCCGATATAAAATCAAGTTTAAGCATTTACACCGTCCCCATAGCCAAGCGAACCGCCGCAACCGTTTCTTGCTTGCTCTTATACAGTTCAAAACGGCTGTGCGCTTGTGCGTAGTTATTAGTTTGATATACAACGACACTGCCGCCGCCGCTGACGCTCTCTGCGCCCGCAATCGCTGTGCTTGCGTTCGTTTTCGTGATCGGATTCATTGACGCTTCAATGTCGGCGTTTACGCCCTTGATATTGTCTTCAAATCCTTCGCCGATACCTAATGCAAGATTTTTTCCGACAACGTTCGCCATGACTTTTGACGGCGATTTTATGCCGAAGAAGTCTTTCAGCCCGCCGAGAACGTTCTCGCCGAAGCCTTTGACTTTCTTGCCAATCCATCCGACCATGTCGTTTATACCGTCCCACAGCCCGCGAATTAAATCTTTTCCGACATTGACAATGTCTTTGAATCCTTTCTTCAATCCCGAAACGATTGAAGAAATGATCTGCGGCATATTCTTGATTAATTCTTTGCAAATCTGCGGAATTGCCTTTATCAGCCCCATGAAAAGCTGAACAGCCGCTTGAATAATCTTCGGCAGATTGTTCACAAGCACTTTCACGATTGTCGTGATTATCTTCGGCAGATTTGTCACAAGCGCGTCAATGATTGTCGGGATTGCGTCAATGATCGCCATGAAAAACTGAATCGCCGCTTCAAGCAGTAACGGCAGGGCATTCAGAACGCCATCAATAATCGTGTTGATGATTGTCGGAAGATTTTCAATTAGTGCTTGAATGATTGTCGGGATTGCCTGAATGATTGCCATCAGCAATGTGATCGCCGCTTGCAGTAACTGCGGCACAGCTTTCACAACGCCGTTGATAATGGTATTGATTATCTTCGGCAGTTCGTGAAGCAACTGCGTGATGATTGTCGGAATTGCTTCAACGATTGCCATTAAAAACTGTGTCGCCGCGTCAAGCAACAGCGGAATTGCATTTATCAGCGATTCGATGACTTTCGGCAGAATCGCGATTATCTGCTGAAGAATCTGCGGCAGAAGAGTTCCAAGCGAAATAAGCAACTGCGCAACGATTTCAGCAAGACAGTCAAGCAACAGCGGGATTGCATTCAACAGCGCGTCTGTTATCTGCGGCACAATGTCAATGATTGCTTGCAGGATTTCGGGAACAGCGCCTGTCAGGGCTTTCAGCACAGACGGAATAATACCCGTGATAACTGAAAGCACCATCGGCAGGGCTTCTGTCACTTTTCCGATAACCGTATTCAGAACGCCGCTGATTCCGTCAGCAAGTTTCTGACCCGCGTCAGCCGCTCCATCTAAAGCACCCGTTAAGCCTTCGCCGATAAGTTTGACAAACGGCTGAATCGTTATCAGCAAGTCTGTCGCAATCTGCTTCAGCCTTGTCATGATCGGTTCAGCGATTGCACCGAGTTCGGCGGTTGCTTGTGAAAGTGCCGCTTCAGCTTCACGCGCTTCAATGATAGCTTTGTTGTTTTCCGCGAAAGCGTCAGCAGATTCGCCGTACAAGTCAATCAACGTTTGCTGTATGTATGCGGCGCGTTGTTCTTCGGTTTTCATCTTTTCAAGTTTTTCGTTGTACTTGTCAAGATTCACGCCTTGCCATTCAAGCGCGTCAGCAAGTACGCCTTGAACGTTTCCCATCGCCGCCGTTGCCGCCATGCCTTCCGCAAGTCCTTCGGTCGGGATTGAATCACCGTATTCAGCAAGTACGCCCGTTAAAATGCGGGTGTTTGCTTTCAGATCGTCTTCGGTTTTTGATAGCTTCGTCAACTGCTGTGCGGCTTCTGTCGCTCTGCCCGTATCGCCAAGAATACCGTATAAATCATTATACGTTTCTGTCGCTTTTTCTGCGGAAAATCCCGCGCTTTCAAACGATGTTTCAAGTCGCGTCATGTTCTCGCGCACTTCGCGTGTGCTTTCAGCCGTTGAAAGAAATGCTGTGACAAGTCCTGCCGCCGCCGCTCCGACAGCCGCAATTGCACCGACAGCAACGCCGCCCGCCTTCTTCAGCGCAGACAAGCCCTTGCCAGCCTTTTTCGCGCTGTCTGCGACTTCATCTTGACCGTCTGCCGCTTCATCGCTTGCGTCAGCAAGATTTTCAAGGGCTTCCGAAGAATCCTTGATTTCTTTCTGTGTTTTTGCAAGGGCTTCTTTTTCTTTGTTGATATCCGTGCGCAGTTTGATCGCCGCCGCGCTTGTCGGGTCAAGTCCTTCAGAGATAAGACGGTCATATTCGCTTTGAAGCGCGTCAACCTTTTTGCTTTGCAAGTCTGCAACGGTATTCAAGTTTTTCAGTCTTGCGGTCAGTCCTTCTTCGCTTTCGCTCCAATCGTCCATGCCCGCCGCCGCCGCTTTGAATTCGCTGTTGCTTTCCCGTATCAATCGATTTGCTTGCGCAAGTCCTGCTTTCAGGTTTGTTGTATCGATTGCAAAGGACGCGCCCAAAGTTTCAGTGTTTGCCATGATGTTTCACCACCTTACCACCAACCGCCCGTTGCGGTTGCGTCATTGACCCTGATTCGCTCGACTGTGCCTTTTTTCGTTTTCACTGTTTCAGATTGTTTTTTCTGTCCCTTTTCAATGATAAAGTTTATAACTTCAATCACTTCGTCAGTGTCCTGACGGAAAATTTCAAAAGGCGTTGTCTTGTAGACATCGCACAGCGTCTGCGTTATGTCGAATAACTCAAAATATAGGTTTGTGGGCGAAGATGATTTTTCCCCGCCCTTTATGCGTTTTTTCCGTTCGGGTTGATCGCGTTCGCCTTGACAACGATCTGACGGAATGTGTTCATGATATCGAAAGCGTCAGCGTTTTCAAGTTCAGCGTCTGTCAGTCCGACAAACACGGCTTTTATAAACGCGCTGACAGATTCAATCTGAACGGAAACATCTTCATTCTTGATTTTTTCCTGAAGTGCAACGGCTTCCATGAACAGTTTCCATCTGATAACATCTGTGCTGTATGTCTTCAGAATCGCGTCATTTTCTCCGTAAATGTTCAGTTCAAATTTTGCCATTGTCATTCATCCTTTCCCGTCTGTTTATAAAGCTGATTCGCGTATACACTCGCGCCCGCAATCAAAACGCCCTGCGTCAGTGCCGTGAAGATTGCCGTCAGCACATCAGCAGTGCTGTGACACTCGCAGTTTGCGAAAATCCATATCGCGGAAAGGGCGACAGAAACGCCGCCCAATATCCACGGAATGAATTTATCTGATACACTGCTTTTCTTGATTGCTATGCCGATAAAATAAAGCACGGGAACAAGAACAAGTAATTCGGGCTTTATGTAGTCAGAAAAATTCATTTTGTTACCCCCTTTTTAGCCTGTGAAAGTCGTGTCAGGCGTTGCGACCTGCGCGAAAAACTGCGCTTCGGTTGCAACATCGTCAGACTTGCGAATGAACATCGCCTTCGCGGGCGCGGCAATTCCCGTGCCGCCGCCGTTGGTGAATTTGTGTTCGGTGAAAATTCCCGTGAATTCAAGCGAAATATTGTTGCTGTCCGTTCCGTCATTCTTCGTTGCCGAAGTTTCGTCAGGAATGTTGAACGTGCCTTTGTATCTCCACACAAAGCGTTCGTCATCGCCTTCGCCCGTCTCGCCGAGAATATAGCCGACCGCGAAATATTTATTCTTTCGCGGGGCTTCGATATACTTTTTGCTTGTAGTGTCGTACACCCTGCCGCAGATTTCCGCAAGCACTTCATCAGAAGGAATTGCACAAGTGAAAGTCACTGTGTCGCTACCCTCTGAATTGATAATGATCGCGGCAACATCGTCATAATATTTCGCTTCAGACGATGTTTCGACAGTCTTGCTGATCTCTGCAACGGGTGCAAGCACTTTGACTGTTCCCGTTACATAACCTTTGTTTGAACCCGTTGTTTCGTTGTCATCGTTTGTGACTTCTGCAAAAACAAGATTTTTGCAACCTCTGAATTCAACTGCCATTTTTCAATTTCTCCTTTATGAATTTATTGAATTTCAATGTATCTGAAATCCATCGCCCACCCCGTGTGCGTTGGTTCGTCACTGGGTATGTCTTGCCCTTTTCCTTGTGCTATGAATCCCGCTTCAATCAACGCCGCGCGGATTTCAAACGGCTTTTCATTCACAAGATTTGCGTCTTTGCTGTAAAAGATGACCGAGAAAGACCAATCGACCGAATGAACAGCGTCATCATAATGCGAATTATCTGCCGTGTAATCCGTCCAAAACGTTATAAATGAATCGGGATATGATTCATTCTGATTCAACGAACCCTGAAGAAAAACGGGATATCCGAATTCCTTCAGAACGTTTATCAAGATTGTTTTAACGTTCATTTCTTCGCCCTTTCAAGTATCTTTTCAAGCGTTTCTTTCTGCGCCTTCTTGATCTGCGGCGCGGCTTTTTTCTTTGCAAGTTTGACAAATTGACGCGGGGTTATCTTCGGCGTTCCGAAGTTTATGAAAACAGCTTTGTAACCGTCAGAAAGATTCTTCGGGTCAAAATCGCCCTTTTCATATCCGACACGCGCAATGAATGCGTTCCCCTCTTTTTCAAGTTCGGGTTGCGGCATTCTATTTATCAGACTGCCTTTGACGTGCGTGTTTCTCATCTGCGTTTTCAGTTCGTTATACATGATGTTTGCCGATTGATTCATACAGCTTTCACACGCGCTGTCAATTGATTGCCCTGCGTCTTCGATTTGCTTCAGCAGTTCGTCAAAGCCGCTAAGTTTCAGTTTTATCATGTCAAGCCCCGCCCTTTATGCGTCTGATTTTGAATTTCAAAAACTGATTCCGCATTTCGATATTTTCGGGTTCTCCGAGAATTTCAAACGCGGCATTGTCTGAAAGTCGTATCAAGCGACAATCGCTTTTGATATCGGGACGATACCAACAAACAATATTTGCAGTATCTTCGACAGACAAAATGTTGTTGTCAACTCTTTCTGTGCCGCCGTATGTCTTGAAATTGCACATGATAACGCCGTCAACGTCCGTCCAAGTCTTTTGTGCTACACCGAACGAAACTGTTGCTGTCGGCTTTTGCAAGCGCATTGCCGTTGTCATCTGTGCCGCTTCATTCGGTCTGAACATCGCTTGTCACCTCTTTCAACGAAAGCTGAATTACACGCTGTTTGAAAAATTCGCTGAATTTCACGCCCCCGCTTGAATAGTTCCACAGATCATTAACGCCGATCAAGATTGCACCGACAGACACTTCGCTGTTGACAACGGATTCAGCGACACCCGCAGATATCATAAATTGCTTGACATTGTCAATGTGAATTTTCAAGATTTCGTCCTGATAATTTCCCGATATTCCAAGTCCCGTTTTTACCATGTTCAACAGTTCCGTGTCTGTCATAATGCTACACCCCTATTATTTTAGTTTCGATTCGACGCATCAGGACTAAGCCTTTTTCTTCGTCAGGGTTACAAGCGAACCTTTGTCAATGACCTTGCCATCATACGCGGCAACAGCCTTCGTTCTGTGGTCTTCGTTGTCCCAATCGATTTTATGCTGAATTCCGAGATCGTAATTGTTGTTCAGCGTGTAATCTCCGAAATCGAAGATAAACGCGAACAGCGTGTCATCGGTCACAGTTTCGGCAAAGTTTCCGAGTTTTGACCCGCTCTGCGGAACG
>ERZ780070.494-NODE-494-length-17590-cov-5.215284_pt1 | contig 17590 bp, 14 predicted proteins | sample MGYA00511577_ERZ780070 | MGnify/ENA primary metagenome ERZ780070 (study PRJEB29588, sample SAMEA2162530) | human gut metagenome | biome: human gut; feature: human-associated habitat; material: faeces | place: Denmark | collected 2008/2010 ...
TACCCTGCCAAGGGCTACGGGGATTAGATACAATTTTCTTCGCTAACTCTCAATTCACAGCAGTTCCTTCAGCATCTGGTTGACGCTGGCGGGATCTGCCTTGCCTTTCATTGCTTTCATGGTCTGACCTACCAGGAAGCCGATGGCTTTTTCTTTGCCGTTGTGGTAGTCCTCCACAGACTGCGGATTAGCGGCAATGACTTCCTCCACGACTTTACGCAATGCACCTTCGTCATTGACGGTCTTCAGTCCCTTCTCCTCCACATACTGTTCGGGATCGACATCTTCCTCAAACATCACCTGGAATACTTCTTTTGCTACAGAAGAGTTGATAACCTTGCCGTCTACCAGCGCGATCAGCCTGCTCAGATGCTCCGGTGAGAAACGGATATCCTCCGGCTCCATCTCTTTTTCTTTTAACAGGCGCATAGTCTCCACCATCAGCCAGTTGGACACTTTCTTGGGCTGGCTTCCCAGTGCCACGGAAGCTTCGAAGATATCTGCCAGATGCTTGGAACCGGTGATGATATCGATATCATATTCCGGAATATCGTATTCTTCCTTGTAACGCTTCATCTTCTCGGTGCGGAATTCCGGCTGTTTGCTGCGGATGCTTTCCAGCCACTCATCACTGATATAGACCGGTACCAGATCAGGATCCGGGAAGTAACGATAATCCTGTGCATCCTCCTTGGAACGCATCGCATAGGAATATTCCTTATTATCATCCCAGCGTCTGGTCTCCTGAATGACCTCTTTGCCGGCCTCCAGCAGATCGATCTGTCGCTCCCGCTCTCCCTGAATGGCTCTGGCGATGGCCTTGAAGGAATTCAGGTTCTTCATCTCGGTACGGGTTCCGAACTTTTCCGCTCCCACTTCGCTCACGGACAGATTGACATCGGCACGCATGGAACCTTCCTGAAGCTTACAGTCGGACGCTCCCAGATACTGGATCAGCAGACGTAATTTTTCCAGATAAGCAATGACTTCCTCTGCGCTGCGCATATCCGGCTCCGATACGATCTCAATCAGGGGCACGCCGGAACGGTTGTAGTCCACCAGTGTGCAATCTTCCCAGTCGTCATGCACCAGTTTACCGGCATCCTCCTCCATGTGGATCTCGTGGATACGCACCGGCTTTGTATAGGTGCTGCCGTCCTCTCCTGCCACCTCGATCTCCACCGAGCCATTCCTACAGATGGGTAGATACAGCTGGGAAATCTGATAGTTTTGAGGGTTATCGGGATAGAAATAATTTTTTCTGTCAAATTTACAATACTGTGTGATGGTACAATTCGTCGCAAGGCCTACTGCCACCGCATATTCCACCACCTGTTTATTCAGCACCGGAAGAGATCCCGGCATACCGGTACATACCGGACAGGTGTGGGTATTGGGTCTGCCACCGAACGCTGTGGAACAGCCGCAGAATATTTTCGTCTTCGTGGCAAGCTCTACATGAACTTCCAGACCGATCACTGTTTCATATTGTTTTGCCATAATAAATACCTTTCCGTATCTGCATTGTTACTTTATATATGTGTATATTTTCCGTTGTTCTACTTCACGCTCTGTTCATAGGTATACGCTGCACGGATCAGTGTCTTCTCTTTGAAGCAGTCACCGATGAGCTGCATGCCGATAGGCAGGCCCTGGGAATCCGTACCGCAGGGAACACTGATACCGGGCAATCCCGCCAGGTTGATGGAGATGGTGTAGATGTCTCCTAAATACATCTTGATGGGATCTGCCAGACTGCTGCCCAGCTTCGGTGCCGTGGTGGGTGCCACAGGTCCTAAGATCACATCATATTTTGCAAAAGCTTCGTCAAAAGCTTTTTTGATCAGCGCTTTTACACGGAGTGCCTTCAGGTAATAAGCATCATAATAACCGGAGCTTAATACAAAGGATCCCAGCATGATACGACGTTTTACCTCGGGGCCAAAGCCCTGCGAACGGCTTCTCTTGTACATGGTGTGCAGGTCCTCCGCATTCTGTGCACGGTAACCGTATTTTACACCGTCGAAACGCTCGAGATTGGAACTTGCCTCTGCGGCCGCGATCGTATAATAAGTGGGGATCGCATAGTCTACCAGACTTAAGTCGAACTCCTCCACTTCTGCACCCTGCGCTTTCAACACTTCCGCTGCTGCCAGTACTGCATCCCTGACCTCGGGATCCAATCCTTCTCCAAAATAGTCTCTGGGAATACCGATCTTCATTCCTTTCACATCCGCTACCAGCGCAGAGGTAAAATCCGTATCCTCCCGCTTCATGGAAGTGGAGTCTTTGGGATCATGGGAAGTGATCGTCTCCAGCACCGTGGCACAGTCTGTCACATCCTTGGTCAGCGGTCCGATCTGATCCAGAGAGGAACCATAAGCGATCAGTCCGTAACGGGAGACCGTTCCGTAAGTAGGTTTCATACCGACCACCCCGCAATAGGATGCTGGCTGTCTGATGGAACCGCCGGTATCGGAGCCCAGTGCCGCAAAACATTCCTGCGCTGCTACTGCCGCCGCGGAACCGCCGGAAGAACCTCCGGGAACATGCTCCGGGTTTCTCGGATTTCTCGTCACACCGTAATAGGAAGTCTCTGTGGTACTTCCCATAGCGAACTCATCCATGTTGGTCTTGCCCAGGATGACTGCACCGGCTTTTTCCAGATTCAGCACTGCTTCCGCACTGAAGGTCGGAATAAAATTCTCTAAAATTTTAGAAGAGCAGGTGGTCAGGGTTCCCTCGGTACACATATTGTCTTTGATAGCGAAAGGGACACCGGCCAGGGGGCCTGTCAGTTCTCCCGCTTCGATTTTCTTTTGTACTTCCGCTGCCTGCTGTAATGCTTTGTCCCGTTCTACGGTCACATAGCAGTGGTAGGTATCCTCACCGGCTGCGATCTCATCCAGAACGGCCTGCGTCGCTTCCACCGCCGTAGTCTTACCTTCCCGGATCGCCTTCGCCAGCTCTACTGCTGTCAGGGATAAAATATCCATATCCATTCTCCTTTTTAATGTCTGACGGAAAACCATTACCGCCCAAATGCTGTAACCAGATTATAAAGCGGTATTCTACCCGATTTCTAATCAAAAGTCCGAAGACTTTTGACATTAGTCAAAAGTCTTTGGTACAACAAACATGTTGTCCTTCTCGCCGGGTGCATTGGCCAGGGTCTGTTCACTCTCGTCCCCATTGGTCACCACATCCTCACGGAAGACATTCTGAACCGGGAATACATGGGACATAGGTTCCACACCGGTAGTATCCAGTTCGCTTAGTTTGTCGATATAGTCCAGCATTCTGCCCATATCCTTTTTCGCTGCTTCCTTCTCTTCATCAGAAAGCTCGAGTTTTGCCAGAATGCCTACATATTCTATGGTCTCGTCACTGATCACGTTCGCCATACTAATTTCCATTCCTTTCCTGTTCTTTCCTCACTAATCTCTCACTTTAATGTGTACCTCACGCAGCTGCTGCTCCGTCACTTCGCCGGGAGCCCCGCACATGAGATCCTGTGCATTGCCGTTCATGGGGAAGGCGATGACCTCACGGATGTTATCCTCGTTCCGAAGCAGCATGATCATACGATCCACGCCGGGAGCCATTCCCGCATGAGGGGGTGCTCCGAACTGGAACGCCTGATACAGTGCTCCAAACTTGGTCTTTAATGTCTCTTCGTCATAACCTGCGATGGCGAAAGCTTTTTTCATGATCTCGATGTCATGGTTACGTACTGCGCCGGAGGACAGTTCCACGCCGTTGCATACGATGTCGTACTGATAAGCCAGGATCTCCAGCGGATCCATAGTATTCAACGCTTCCAGGCCGCCCTGGGGCATAGAGAACGGATTGTGGGTGAATCCGATCTGCTTCGTCTCGGGATCCAGCTCAAACATCGGGAAATCGTTCACATAGCAGAAACGGTAAGCATCCTTCTCGATCAGATCCAGCTTCTCGCCCAGCTCGGTACTGATATGACCTGCATAGTAGTTCGCCTTATCCTCTTTGTCCGCAATGAAGAAGATGGTATCTCCGGCAGAAAGTCCTGCCATTTCTGCCAGTTCTCCCTTCATCTCTTCGGGGATAAATTTATCGATGGGGCCCTTGTAGCTCATATCCTCTGCCACTTCGAGATAACCAAGTCCACCCATACCAAGAGAAGTCGCAAAGCTTAACAGCTTCTCATGGAAGCCTTTGGACATCTCCGCATGTACTTTGATGGCACGGACGGTTCTGCCGATAAAAGGTTTAAACGTACATCTCTGGAAAAACTCCGTCACATCCATAATTCTCAAAGGATTGCGCAGATCCGGCTTGTCACAGCCGAACTCCAGCATTGCCTGTTTGTAACTGATGATGGGGAACGGTGTCTCGGTGATCCTGCTGCCTTCGGGAGCAAACTTTACAAAGGTATCATGCAATACTTCCTCGCCTACCTTGAAGACATCCTCCTGAGTCACGAAGCTCATCTCGAAATCCAGCTGATAGAACTCTCCGGGAGATCTGTCTGCTCTGGCATCCTCGTCGCGGAAGCAGGGAGCGATCTGGAAATACTTATCGAAGCCGGAAGCCATGAGCAGCTGCTTATACTGCTGGGGTGCCTGGGGCAGCGCATAGAATTTTCCTTTAAATTTTCTGCTGGGAACAATATAGTCTCTGGCGCCCTCGGGAGAAGAAGCACACAGGATCGGGGTCTGGATCTCCAAAAATCCCATGTCCGTCATCTTCTGGCGCAGATAACTGATCACCTTGGAACGAAATACAATGTTGTCCTTTACTTTTGCATTTCTAAGGTCAAGATAACGATATTTTAATCTCACATCTTCCCGGATCTCTTTAGACGTCTGGATCTCGAAAGGAAGCTGTTTATATACTCTTCCCAACACATCGATCTTGTGTGCTTCCAGTTCGATGGTGCCGGAAGGAATCTTCGGGTTGTAGGTCTCTTCGTCTCTGTGCTCCATGAGACCGGTTATGGACAGACACATTTCCTTGGTGATGCCCTTTAAAAGCTCCGGCTTACGGATGACCACCTGTAATACACCGTACATATCCCGCAGATCGATAAAGGATACGCCGCCGTGGTCACGGATGTTCTCCACCCAGCCTGCCACCTGCAAAGTCTGTCCGATCTGCTGTTCACTGATCTCTTTCATTGTTAAATCTCTGTACATATCGCACCTCCTGTTATATAGTGTCCCGAATGTGCGCTCCCTGTACAGCTTATTTTTGAATACAAAAAGCCCCGGGACATGTTAAAACATATCCCGGGACGAATCATCTAATCCGTGGTACCACCCGAATTGACAGGCGCCTTTGCCTATCCACTCTTGTCACTTAACGCGTGCAACGTGTCATCCTAGCTGCATGTGATATTCTGCAGTTCAGATCACCTGCTCCGGAGTGTTCCCTTCGCCAGCTTCCGCAAACAGCGCTCTCAGTCGGTGACGCTGTATTCCTGTCGTTTCCCTTGGCAAGAGTCTCTTTCATAGCATTTACAAATTAGTTTTTCAACTTAGGTTTATAATATGCGCACGAAAGAAATCTGTCAAGAACTTTTTTATTGTAACAGTTCAGCCATGGACATATCCGAGCGTAAAAATCATGCTTGCATGATTTTTCGGACGAATATGTTCATGAGATAAGCGCCGATTTATGAGCAAAGGTAGTCACGTAGTGACGCAAAAGCGTGTTAACGCGACTTTGCGAATGGTGCGGGCTGAACAAGATGTTAGTCACATGCATTCTTGAACTGATTCCAGATCTCCGCATGCAGATCCTCTGCCTCCTGGGAGATATTCTGCACGATCTCGCCCTCCGCAGCATCTTCCGGCAATACGATCATTTTCTTCATATCCTCGGAAATATACTCTTCCGCGGCCTTATTTGTGCAGTAATAGCCGATATATTCAAAGCATTTTGCCGCATTTTCCGGTTGGTTGATATAATCTAAAAATGCATATGCCGCATCTGCATTGGGTGCCTTCGCAGGAACAAACCCTGCCATGATACCGAATCCGAGACCTTCCTTCGGATATACTACCTCCAGGTCCGGTCTGGCCTGCAGTGCCGTGGACACCTGGGAAGTGTACAGAAATGCCGCTGCGACTTCCCCGCTGATCAGATAATCCTGCGTATTATTGTCATTGATCACACGGATGTTGGGCGCCAGTGTCAGCAGTTTATCTCCCGCTGCCCGGATCACATCCAGATCCTCTGTGTTAAAGGATTCTCCCATGGTCTTTAGGGTAATTCCATCAATGACACGGTAATTTGCAGTCAGTGCCACATTGTTTTCCAATTCCGGATTCCACAGATCTTCATATCCCGTAATCTTCACATCCGTCAGTCCCGGATCGTATACGATCAGAGGAATGCCCGCTCCGTAGGGCACAGTGTATTCATTCTGCGGATCATAGAACTGTGACATAAACACCGGATTCAGATTATCATAGCTGCTGATCCTGGATGTATCCAGCTTCTGTACCAGTCCCTCCTGTATCGCAAGTTCGATGATATAATCATCCGCAATGACCAGATCGTAATCACCGCCCTTGGTCTCCTCCAGCTTTGCCAGCATGTCTTCATCATAATCAAAGTTGGAATAATTGATCCGGATACCGGTCTCTTTTTCAAAACCGTCCAGGATCTCCTGAGGGAACATGCCATCCCAGGTATAGAGATTCAGTTCTCCCTTATCTTCTTTCCCGCCTGCTCCACAGCCGGTAAACAGCGTGACCAGCATGGTCGCTGCCAACAGCATTGCCAGCTTTTTCTTCATAATCTCCTCCTTCGATGCAGATTTTCTGCATCCGCTTCTATTTTCCCATGATGATTATGGGAATACGCTCCCGCCAGACACAACAATATCACAAGCAGCATGACTGTTGCAAGTGCGTTGATCTCCGGTGTCACACCGGTCTTCAATTTCGTATAGATCTTCACCGGCAGAGTATTGACCTTCGGTCCGGTGACAAATATGCTGATCACCACATCATCAAAAGACATGGCAAATGCCAGCAGTACCCCTGACAGGATCGCCGGCAGGATCTGCGGAAGTATCACGTCCCGGAATACCTGCCATTTCGACGCTCCCAGGTCCAAGGCCGCTTCTTCCAGGGAATGGTCCATTCCCACCAGCCTCGCCCTTACCATCGTAAAAATATACGGCACGCAAAATGTAGTATGGGCGATCACCAGCGTGACCATACCGAATGGCAGACCCATCAGGGAAAATACGGACAAAAATACCATACCCAGAATGATCTCCGGGATCATGATCGGCAGGGTAGACACATAAGCCACAGCCTCATTCAGTTTTCTCTTCCTGCGACTCATCCCCAGTGCCCCCGAAGTACCGGTCAGCACAGCGAAGGTACAACTGAGCACCGCCAGGATCAGGCTGTTAATCAGTGCTTCTCCCAGATCTCTGTCCCGGAATAATTCCCGGTACCACTTCAGGGAAAAGCCTTCCCACACAGAGGTCAGTTTGGAGGCATTAAAAGAATACACCACTGTTAACAGGATCGGAATATAGGTCAGGATCGTGATCACAGCCACATAAATAAAGGGCCATTTTTTCTTCTTCATACTTACAGCATCCCTTCTAACTGCGAGGTTCCGGTAATCTTACGATACAGGCGGATCATCACGGAAGTCAGTACCATCAATACAGCTGACAGTGCCGCCGCAAAAGGCTGGTTACGCCCCTTGGTGATCTGCTCCTGGATCACACTTCCCACCAGAACGATCTTATTGCCTCCCAGAATATCCGCGATGAAGAACAGACCCATGGATGGGATAAAAGAAAGAACCACTCCGGACAAAAGTCCAGGCAGGGTCAGCCGGAAGCTGACTGTCCAAAATGCTTTCCATGAGGATGCTCCCAGATCCCTGGAGGCTTCCACCAGAGAATGATCCAGTTTCTCCGCACTGGAATACACTGCCAGGATCATAAAAGGCAGCAGAGCATATACCATGCCCACTACGACTGCCGGATAAGTGTAGAGTAGCTTTAACGGCTGATCCGTCAGATGCAGTCCCATCAAAATCTTATCCAGTACGCCGTTACTGCGGAACACGATGATCCAGCCATACAGGCGGATCAGCCCACTGGTCCAGAACGGGATCATGATAAGCAGCAACATTCTGCGCTTCCATACTGCATTCATCTGTGCCATAAAATACCCATAAGGGTAGCCGATCAGCGCCACGAGCAGTGTGGACGTGAATGCCAGCTTCAGAGATTGCAGAAAAGTATTCAGATACAACGGTTCCAATATGCGTTTGTAATTATCCAGTGTAAATGTAAAATCCACACCCCAGACCTGCGCACGCTGTAAAAAGCTCAGCAGGAACATATACAGGATCGGCAGCGCTACGAACAGCACAGTGAACACATACATGGGTATGAGCAGTCCTATATTCCCGGCATCCCGCCTGCCGCTACTTTTTTTCGTCTTCATCATTGTCTATTACCTTCACAGCATTTTTCGCATCCCAGCCGATCTTTACCGTCTGTCCCGGCTGCAGATCATGATCGATCCCATAGCGGCTGGCTGTCAGAAGCTGTCCGTCAGGCAAGCGGAACAGGATCCGCAGTTGTCCGCCGGCAAAGCTTTTTTCCACCACGGACGCCTCATGGACACAGCCCTCTTCCCCATTCATCAGAATGTTCTCCGTACGGATCGCCAGCGTCTCGGATCCCAGATGCAGAATATTCGCATTGCCCACAAAATCCGCCACATAGCTGGTCCTGGGCTGATAGTATACCTCATTCGGAGTCCCCAGCTGCTCCAGTACCCCTTCGTGCATGACACCGATGCGGTCCGACATATTAATGGCTTCTTCCTGATCATGGGTAATATAAATAAACGTGATACCCAGCTGTTTCTGCAGCCGCTTCAGTTCCAGCTGCATCTGCCTGCGCAGTTTCAGATCCAGTGCACCCAGCGGCTCATCTAACAGCAATACTTTCGGTTCGTTGATCACAGCTCTTGCGATGGCAATCCGCTGCCTCTGTCCACCGGACAGCTGATCCGGCATACGTTTTCCGTATTCTTCCAGCTGTACCAGCCGCAGGGCCTGCTTCACCCGCTCTGCGATCTCTGCTTTCGGCACTTTACGGATCTTCAGTCCGTATCCTACATTATCCGCCACATTCATATGCGGAAACAATGCGTAATTTTGGAAAACCGTATTCACGTCCCGCTTATTGGGTTCCCAGTCCGTAATGTCTCTTCCCTCCAGGATCACACTTCCGGAATCCGGCAGCTCCAGTCCCGCAATGATCCGGAGTGTGGTGGTCTTGCCGCATCCGGAGGCTCCTAACAGCGTAATAAACTCGCCCTGTGCCACCTCCAGGTCCACTCCCTTTAATACTTCCGTATGATCAAAAGATTTCCGGATCTGCTGCAGTTTCAATATACTTTCGCCCATGCTCCGGCTCCTTCCTTATTCCATCTATCTTAATCTATCTAATCTGTGCAGACTGTTCCGCCTGTCCTTATCTGATCCATCCCCAGCATAATCCCAGGAATTCCGCAAGATAATACATGCCCCTCAGCCATACCAGCATTGCACAGCCGTAATACATCCAGGCATTTTCCTTCTGCCTGTCCACCGCTTTTCCCGCCAGAGACAATATCACGCAGAGCAACAGTGCCATTGTTCCAAAGCTTGCTCTGTCCGGATAATGGGGCGACAATATCATTGCTCCCCACGACAGCAGTGCTCCCAGCAAAAGCAGTACGTTATCTCTTCCTATTTTTTCTTTTAAAATCCCCTTGCATATCACAAGGGCAACCGCCGTAAGCAGCAGCGTGGGAAACAGATATTCCAATGCTCCTCTCGCCTCGCTGTAGCAGCGCAGATAGAGGTTCCACAGTATTCCCCGGGTGCTCTCCGCCGTCTCCCCGCTGCGGACAAAATTCCCCGGTGCCACGATCATCAGAATGCTTCCCGCGAGGCAGCTGATATTTCCCAGATACATCCATACCGGAATCTTTTTTTGTTCTCTGCGGCGGAGTAGCATTACCACCAGGCTTAAGATCCAGACCGTCGGCCCCATATTTTCATTGCTCCAGCCAGCGATCAGTCCCAGCGGAAGGATCCAGACTGTGATCCCCCACAGATTCTTCTCCTCATATTTCAGATAGCAGAGCAGAAACGCCAGGATAAATCCTGTCATGTACAGATAATTCGCTGCACCCGCTTCCCAGAACATGCTCATTTTCCAGTTGGCATTCAGTCCAAACAGCATTCCCAGTGCCGCAAAATAATAAGGCATACGGACTCTGCCGGCAGCCTGGCAGATCAGCCACGCCAGTATAAACGTCATTGCCGTGTTCAGAATATCCGCCCAGCTCTCACCGGTTAACAGGATCATCTGCAGCAGCGCGTGAGCCATGCTTCTGCCGCCCCAGTTAAAATAATGCCAGATCTGCGCATGGACAATATCCCCGAGATTGCGGATCGGTGTATCCGCATACAACAACGTGGAATACCATTCATCGTCCATCATAAAATCAATCTCATAATTGACCCGCCATACAATGATCCCTGTCAGCAGGATCAGTGCAAGACTGCTCCATTGTATGATCTTTTTCTGTTTTTCCCGCATGTTTTCCCTGCTCCTTTTATGGCAAAAAGCGGCTGCTTCTCTCTAAGCAGCCGCACATAATAGTTTAACAGTTCTTTTCTCGTCCGTCAAACCATTTATCACCATATCTGTTTTTATTTGTCCGGAGCAAAGTCCAGTTCAACAACCCTGTCATTCACCTGTGTAAAGCTGCCTCCGTCCATATTTTTACGTACAAAGGGAACACCCCTGCGCACATAGTATACATTGTCCTGAAGCAGGGCATCCGGATTCTCTGACGGGCTGATCGTACCACCGAGATCATCATAGCTGATATTATCGCGGAAGGTATTATGGATCGCCTCCTGCAGACAGAACATCACACATCCGCCCTCATTCTGCCTGCTGTAATTAGATTCATACACCGTTCCGTCCCCGGAATCCGCATCATATGCCATGCCGTCCTGATTGAGTCTGGTGTCTGTGACTTCATTATAGCGAAACAGGGCGTCCTTGCATTTCCAGGGCCAGATCCCGGCTGCCACTTTTCCCATCCGGTCGCCCGGCTCGCAATAGATCCTGTCATTGATCTCGCAGGCCACAGAATCTGCCATATTATGCTCCACCAGAGGACGCAGGGCATACATCGGCGTGATCCCATCTCCACCGGCCTCTTTTACATAATTATTCCGTATCTGCATATTTTCATGCCCATAGTTCAGAAAAACGGCTTCCTTAAGCTCTGCTCCCCGGAACTTATCATGAGCATAGGTATAGCCCGCTGCAATTCCCCAGCGGCTGACCCGGTGTACGAAGCATCCTTCAATAACGATATCCCGATACCGTGCCACACCCGTCAGCTCCTCACATTCCGGACGGAGCGCTGTCATATAGATCCCACCGTTGTTCATGTGCTTATCGTAGACATTCCCATGGACATCATGGATCCACAGATTCCTAAGTGTGATGCCGTCCCGCACCCCTTTGTCCTTAGCCACCACAGCCACACCGGTACGGTTCATTTTCTCACCCAGGCTATAGCGCTCTCCCGGGATCATGCTGCCTTCATTCGTGATCTCCAGATCCTCGACCACAATATGCTCTGCATCGTACAAAAGCACTGCAGAAGATACATAGCCGTGATACACATGCGTAGGCGAATCCAGCGGAGTCCCATAATCCTGGTACCAGATCCCCTGTCCGCAGGCATCGATCCGCGGCGGTGCATCTGCTGTGCCGTATGCTCCGATCACGATCGGTGCCTCTTTCGTACCGCTGTCTGTCACATGCAGATATTGTCCGTAAAACACACTGCCCCGCTCCAGCAGGACACGGTCTCCCGGCTGCAAGCTTCTTCGATTAATAGCAGACAGACTGGCAAACGCCGTACTGCACGTCCGTCCGTCATTTTCATCACTGCCTGTTCTCTGACTCACATAATATGTCGCGGATAAGCTTGTCATATGCATCCTCCCGTAACCGTTTCTCAATGATCTGTGACACCTCCTCATAGGTAAAATGATCCCCATGATAGCGTCCGAACAGATCTCTGTTCTGTTCGTAAAAGTCCCTCTTCTCCTGCTCTGTGAAATCCGGGCAGAAGCCGCCTTCCCGGACCTTCTCACACGGCTGTACAAAATCCAGCTTCAGGCGGGTCAGCTCATATTGCAGATACGCCGGTGCGGAAAAATAATGCGGTCCGTAAAACCGCTGTCCTTCCTGTTCCATTCTCCGCAGCTCTTCGTTGTGCTTCTTACGTCTGGCCTTTAGTCCCTCCATGGAGGGATCCTCGATCAGGCCCATTCTATGCGCCAAAAGGAAGGCTCCCTGAGCCTTCCTGATATGCGCCTGTGTCATAGTTTCCTGTTTTGGCATTTTCTGTTGCATTATTTCACTGCTCCCGTAATTCCATTTGCAAAGCTCTTCTGTAAACACAGGAAGATGATCGCTGTAGGAAGTGTACAGATCAATACTCCCAGCATCAGCATACCATAATCCACACTGTATCCACTCTTCAGATTGGCTACTAACATCGGCATGGTGATCGCCTTGCTGTCCTGTAAAATGATCGTCGGCCACAGATAATTGTTCCACGCATTCATAAATGTAACCGTCATCGCCGCTCCATAGGTAGATTTCATCACCGGAATGAACATCCGGAAGAAAATCTGTATTTCGCTCAGACCTTCCAGTCTGGCAGCCTCGATAATATCATGAGGGAAAGAACGTGCCGCCTGTCTGAAAAGCATGATCATAAACGGTGTCGAGATGGATGGCAGTGCCAGTGCGATCCAGGTGTTTACCAGCTTCCAGGAGGTAAACATCTTGAACAGGGGGATCATGATCGCTACGAACGGAAGCATCATTGCCAACAGCAGAATACTCATTAGAATATCCTTGCCCTTATCATGATAGATCTCAAATCCATAACCGGCAATGGAACAGATCAGCAGTGTCACAACCGTGATCACGATCGCATTGCGGAAGGAGTTAAACATCGCAAGTCCCAGATTCTGCATGTCGACCAGGGTCTTAAAATTCTCGATCAGATAGGTACCCGGGATCAGCCGTCCTCTTACCACATCAATACTCTGGTTGGTCGCACCGCACAGCATATAATACAGCGGAAATGCCGACAGAAAACTTGCTATCACTAAGATCGCGTAGGAAATTATTTGTTTGAATTTAGTCACGTTTGTCACCCACCTTCATCTGAATTGCAGACAGAACCGCTACCATCACAAGTATGCATACAGACAACGCTGCCGCATAATTAAATTTCGGTGTCTCCACAAAGGAGATATTGTAGATGTAATGCGCCAATGTCATTGTAGATTTTCCGGGACCGCCTGCTGTCAGGTTCATAGACTCATCGAACAGCTGCAGTGTTCCCGAAGTAGACATGATCGCCGTCATCAGAATGGTCGGCTTTAACAACGGTATCGTGATCTTCATAAACTGCTGGAACGGTGTCGCTCCGTCGATGTAGCTTGCCTCATATACAGAATAGTCGATATTCTGTAATCCTGCCAGATAGAATACCATATTATATCCGGTCCATCTCCAGATCAGTGCGATCACGATGACCCAGCGCGCCGGCCATGTGCTCTGGAACCAGTCCACAGAAGACAGTCCGATGGCCATAAGTACTCTGTTGACCACTCCATCCGGAGCAAACAATGACTTAAATATCATGGAATAAGATACCAGTGACGTTGCACACGGAAGGAAGATCAAAGTACGGAAAATACCTTTCCCTTTTATCTTCGGATTATTCAGCAGCTGCGCCAGCATCAGTGCGAGCACAAGCATGATCGGTACCTGAATCACAAAATAAAAGAAGGTATTGAACAAGCATTGCTGGAATGTTTTATCCTTGAAGATCCTGGCATAATTCGCTACACCATTAAAGACTCCTCCTGTCTTCCGGAAAGAAAGAAGGATGGCCTGTGACATCGGATAGAAACAAAATACAAATATTAAAATCGATGCCGGGAGCAGGAATGCCCATCCGGTCAGATTATGCCTTTTTTCCAAACTTAATTTTGCTTTCTTCTTTTCCATGTTTCTCTCCTACAACAGTACCGGGAACGCACTGCTGCACCCCCGGTACTATCCAGTTTCCATACTCTGGTGATTATTCTGCGATATTAAACTCTACGGTATCCTGAGCGTTTTTGATCTCTGTATCGATATCAGCGTTCTTCTGGACAACGTTGGTGATCGCATCTGTCAGTGCGCTTCTGATGTCAGAGTAGTATGCACCGTAGTCAATTCCGGGAACATGTCCGGCGAACTCTACGATATCCTTGTACACTGCCTGACCGCCGTAGAACTCATTGCCCTCATTATAGGTCTCAGACTGTGCTGCGGGCAGATAACTTGCGATCGCTCCTGCATTTACCAGCAGATCATCGTATAAATCTACATCCGCACCAAAGGTAGCGTTCAGGAAATCAAATGCCAGATCGGTATTTTTGCAGTTAGAAGATACTGCCCAGCTTGCACCACCGCAGTTAGCGTAGTTGGTTGCGCCTTCTACATCATCTAACTTAGGCATGTTTACGATTGCCCATTTACCTGCCTGATCCTCTGCTGCCTGAATGGAGGACATGATCCAGCAGCCCTGGATAACGCCTGCAGCAGTACCCTTGTTCATGGAAGCGATGTACTGATCCCAATCGGTATAATCAGCCATGATTCCTTCATCGATCAGCTGCTTGTAGGTCTCGATCGCTTTCTTCAGCGCCTTGTTGTCTACCAGGGATACTTTGCCATCTACCATAGGAGAAGCGCCTGCAGACTGTAACATTTCGATCACGATCTCAGAACCGCCGGAGCAGGTCAGCATGGGAACATCGTTCGCAGCCATTACCTTCTTAGACAGCTCCATGAACTCAGACCATGTGGTATCCTTGAAATCTTCTACCTTAAGGCCTGCTGCTTCTACCATATCGGAACGGATCGCCATGATGGTAGCACCATTATCAAAAGGAATACCATAATGTGTGCCATCTACAGTGGAGTCAGCCAGCTTACCCATAGAGAACTGGGAGAAATCAATTCCGCAGTCATCCAGTGCTGTGAAGATTCCGGGATAATTGGTTGCATTTTTGTGGAAGGAATAATCCTGCATCAGGAAGATATCAGGTAAAGTGCTGTAATCACCGGCTTCAGCCGCTGTGATCAGAGCTGTCTCGATATCGCTATATACCTTCTCCTGGATGTCTAACTTGAAGTTAGGATGATCCACCTGGTATGCCTTCTCTGCCTGCTTCATTGCATAGACATTGAAGTTAGGGTCCCAACACCATACAGTCAGTGTCTCGTCTTCTGCGGAAGCAGGTGTTTCTGCTGCTGCCTCTGTTTCCTTGGATGCCTCGCTGGATGCTGCGCTCTGCGCATCATTTCCGGCAGGCTTGCTGCCACATCCGGTCAGCATGGACATAGCCATTGCCGCTACTAAGAGCACGCTTAATACTTTCTTTTTCATCTTAAATAACCTCCTTATACTTGTAAAGTACTACCTTATAAAATATGAAACGCTTTTTGCCTTCCATAAGTTACCTGTCTTCCATATCGTCCACCCAACGCATTTCGCCGGGCTTCAGATCCAGCACATACGCACATTTTCCTTTGATATACAGCTCTGTGTGCTGTGCCTGTGCTGAGTTGTTGATCACTGCGATCTTGCCGGTCTTCTGGAATACCGTTACTTCGGTATCCACATTCGTTACATAGTAACGTTTCATCTCCTGTTCCATGCCGGCTGCATAATAGATTGCCCGAAGCAGAAGTCTGCAGTTCTGGGGAGAATACGGAAGACCTGCAAAATACACACTGTGTCCTCTGCCATATTCATTGACCACCAGCTGGCTGTATTCCCCATCCATCGCGAGGATCTGATAATGTCCGCCCTGTGCATAGACGCGGCTGGTGCCCTCGCCGAAATCCAAGGCTCCTTCAATATCCTCTAAGATAAAGTGATCGTCATTTTTCTCATTGTATTTGTCCGTGCTGAGAGAGAAGCACATCTCGCGGTCTACACCGAGCACATCGGACAATTGGAAATATCTTCCCTGATACTGATAAGCGGTAGGCTCACCCACACCGATGAAGCCGCCTCCCTGATCCACAAAGCGTCTGATATTGGTCAGGACCTTTTCGTCGATCCAGTTCTCCGCGCCGCTGAATGCGGTGTACGCATCCCCGACATTAATGATGACCTTGATCTCCTCAGGAATACCGTTTCTGACATCATCAAAGGAAATGAACTCGACCTCAAAAGGCATTCCGCTTAAGCATTCCAGTACTCCCTCTGCGGAATAGGTTTCCCTGTGCCAGATCGCATGATGTACCTGATTGGACATCCACCTTCTCTGACTACCCCAGCAGTTCAGGATCGCCACCTTGAAAGGTGCCACATAGGAAGCTGTCCCCTGCATATTTTCATGGATCTCCCGAAACTGTGTTACTACATTTTGTATTTCATCAATGAAACCGGGCCAATTACTTGCCAGCTTCAGATAACCGCCATATCCGATCCTGTCCAGAGGAGACCTGAGTAATGCACGCCTTGCTTTACGCCAGTTATCCCTTGCCTCTCCGATCGGGTCACCGCCCTCGCAGAACACATCCGGGAAAAAGTAAGGCAGCAGCCGTCCTTCGGTATAATCCACTCCCTTGATATCAGAGATCATTCGGAGTGTCACACCGCTTCCGACAGAGCCTACCACTGCATCCAGTCCGATGCCTGCGAAATATTTACCATAAGGCTCTGTTCCGATCCAATGATCTCCAAGGAACATCATCGCTTCCTTGCCATAAGAATGTACAATGTCTACCAGCTCCTTCGCCAGCGCACATACCTCGATCTGCTGGAACTCTATGAAATCCAGGAACTGTCTGCTGGGAACGCGGAACATGCAGTTGTGATATCCCTGATCCACAATGTACTCCGGGCGGAATTTGTAGCCTGCCCATTTCTCAAACTGTTCCAGGATATAGGGGCTCACACTTGCGCTGTATCCGAACCACTCTACATATTTTTCACGCTTCTTGTCATCGAAGGTCAGTGTGAACTGATGGAAAAATGTAGTGAAGCGGACCACGTCGATATGAGGATTGTCCTCACACCATTTTCTCAGCTTGTCTTTCACATACTGTTTGGTCTTGGGCTGTCTCACATCGTAAGTCAGCTGATGCGGTGTATCCTTCCAGTCATTCGTGATGAAATTGTACATGTGCACCGGATCCCAGATCAGAAATGCCAGGAAACTTACCGTATACTCATGATAGGGGATCGTACGGATCTCCACTTCACCGGATGCCTCATCAAATTCCCATGCATCCGTCGGCACTACCTCACCGGTCGTTCTGTCGATCACTTCCCACCAACGCTTCGGATCGTCCAGCGTGTTGACCTTAAGCTGCTCCGTATGGAAGCCTTCCATCAGACGGATGCGGAGTGTTTCCCCTCTGGCGGTGATGCGGTTGCTGATCAGGTATTCC
>ERZ780070.503-NODE-503-length-17188-cov-4.074476_pt1 | contig 17188 bp, 17 predicted proteins | sample MGYA00511577_ERZ780070 | MGnify/ENA primary metagenome ERZ780070 (study PRJEB29588, sample SAMEA2162530) | human gut metagenome | biome: human gut; feature: human-associated habitat; material: faeces | place: Denmark | collected 2008/2010 ...
AACATAATTATACCCTTTATCGTCACGGATAAGGAACTCAGAAAAGTAATGATTGCTATTACCATATGCGATACCTTCAGTTTTATAGAATTGAGTTTTTATGTATAAATATCTAGCCAAAAATATCATATCCAGCATAATATAAATAATTATATATTCTCCATGCATTATTGCATCCCCCTTAATGAATCACATCTAACATAATATAAATCATCTACCTTATCTTACCACTCCCCAAAGTTCCTCGGTAAACTACTATAACAATAGCACTATGTATAAACCAACAAATATAAACTCCACAATACTCAGAACCATATATATAGTCAGTTCACTCCCCATAACTCCATTATATGGATTATGTTTTTTACAAATATGGTATAAACATCCCCCCTTACATGATACCTTGAAAATATATTATTTGTTACACTGCAGACATAATTATGCCCTCTGTATCCATATATAAACTCAGAAGTGTATCGTCTGCCATTTCCATTTGCGACGCCTTTGGTTTTATAGAATTGGGTTTTTATGTATAGAAATCTTGCAAAAAAAATCATATCCAGTAAAATCCCCATAACTAATGCTTCCATTTTCTATCCCTCATATTTTATATTAGCAATTATAGATTCTTTACATTTACTATTCTAGCATACATCAAACTTTACCATTTGTAAACAACCGTACCTCCGTGTCCCCGACACAAGATACAATTCCCGAACAATCTTCCGTGCAAATGGAGGCAGGCTGCTGTATATATCATTTTCAAACCGTTGCTAAGACGCCGGCACTTAGTAAGCTGGGAAAGCTGGCACACAGTACCAGCAAATCCCAGCGAACTTAGTACCGCTGCGTCGTAGCACGAGCGCAAGCGTGTTTGAAAATGATATATACAGCAGCCTGCCTCACACATCCGCACGAAACCTACCCCTGAAATTTCTCTCTGTCAATCTCCTTCTCTTCCACTTTCCTGTTGACATATGTCCGAAGCAGCGCATAACACACTGAGCTGATTGGAATAAATGTAAGCATACCCATTATACCAAACAGATTGCCACCGATTGTAACAGCAACAAGCACCCATATTCCCGGTAGTCCGACAGAGCTTCCAACAACATGAGGATATATAAGATTGCCCTCAATCTGCTGTAATATAAGGAACACGCCAATGAATATCAGTGCCTTTATCGGGCTTGTCATCATTATAAGAATCACACCGACTATACATCCGATAAATGCACCAACAATCGGAATAAGTGCAGTAACCGCAATAATAATTCCTATAAGAAGTGCATAAGGCATTCGCAATATAGACAATGTAATAACAAACATCGTTCCAAGAATACATGCTTCAAGGCACTGTCCTGACAGGAAATTAGAGAATGTAGTGTTGGTAAGTCTTAACACTTCAATGATTTTATCTGCCCTGCTCTCAGGCATGCACACATACATAAGTTTCTTACACTGTGATGCAAGCTTTTCTTTCTGGAAAAGCACATAAACTGAGAATACAAACCCAATAAAGAAATTAGTAATACCTGAGAAGAATCCGCTTATAGCCCCGATTCCGCCATTAATAATTCCTTTAGTTCCTATTGAAAGGAAATTCATAACATTTGAAAGAACAGAATCCCAGTTGATTGATATGCTGCTTAACTTTTCCTCATACTCAGGATATGCAGACAGCTTGACCTGCAGCCAGTTGATTAGATTATTAACCGCTGTTGGCAGCTGTCCTATAAGGTCAGCTATTGTGTTCACCAGTTCAGGCACAACCACAAAAAGTACGCCTGCAATAATAGCCAGTATCAAAATCAGTGTAAGCATATAAGCAAGCACTCTTATAAGTCTGGGATGCTTCTTCTTACAACGCTTGTCAAACAGCCTGTTAAGTCCTTTTTCAATTGCTTTCATAGGTACATTGAATACAAATGCGATGACTGCGCCAATTATAAATGGCATTACAAGTCCTGCAAGATATGATATAGAATCAAGAATTCCAGTCACATTGTTAAGGGCAAGATATATTACAATTAGCACTGCACCAATCGTAATTCCCTTAACAACCTGACTGTCTTTAAAATGTCCTTTGTTCATACAACCCCTCCACTCTTTAAAGTTACTTCTAATATACTATACAGAAGTCCGGGATTCAAACATATTATATAAATTTAAGAATTGTAAAATGTTAGTTATACTGTGCATCAACCATACTCATCATCATTCGCATATTGAATGCTCCCATGAACTTCACTGATGGAAGATATACAAAATGCTTCTTCTGGATTACACAGTCATCCTCATATTCATCATCATACACTTCAAGTCTCATAACCTCATTTACAAGCTGACCCTTACCCGGCTGTACATTGAATGCGCCTTCTATGAATGGTGCGAAGCAGTCACGCTCGCCACTCTGGTCAGGGTCATATGCAATAAATGTATGAATCATACTCTCATACTTTGTAATAAATAATCCATTATCTGCACCGCTTTCCTTTAGTGCATTTCTGTAATTGTCCATCTCTTCCTCATACACTGCTGACTGCTTATTAATAATCTCTTCTAACTCACCCGCAGTCATAGGAATATTTTCTGCAAAGAAAAATGCAAGTGGCTGGATGCTTCCATATAATAAAAAGCAGCTCATGTCCGAATTAAGAGTCTGTGATACCTCAAGCTTATCAGTGTCACCCATATACATAAGAACTGCAAAATTGCCCTTAGAAGTAAACTCCTTAAGCATATTAATAGCTGCCTTTAATTCTGTTCTCGAAAAATGTCTCATAATTTCTAATTCCTTTTCATTTAAACTATCGTTGATTATATCACCTATGACTGATATTTTCACTTCCAAATTTTACTTTTCATAATTTCATACAATCTTCATTCAGATATATGGACTTCAATATGCCACCACTTCTCAAAAAGAAAGGGGCACGAAAGCTTTTCACTTTCGTGCCCCTTTGCACTTCGACACTAACTATAGTCCCAAGTGCGTGAAATTGCAACAATAAAAATATGCGTTTTTTCCTTAATTCATAAGGTGATTTTCTAAAAATTTCTTTATTCGTAAAGTTGGTACTTATCTGTAAGTCCCTTAACAAGTTCCATTGCCTTGGCCTGGTTAGCATCTACATCATCAACAAGCATAGCAATTGCTTCTGCAACAACATCCATATCAGCCTCATTGAAGCCTCTTGTTGTAACGGCTGCTGTACCAAGTCTGATACCGCTTGTTACGAATGGAGAAGCCGGGTCATTAGGAATTGTATTCTTGTTACATGTAATGTTAGCTGCATCAAGAAGCTTCTCAACTTCCTTACCAGTCTTTCCCTTGCTTAAGAGGTTAACAAGCATAAGGTGGTTATCTGTACCACCAGATACGATATCAAAGCCTCTGTTCATAAGTCCGTTAGCAAGTGCTGATGCATTCTTAACAACATTTTCAGCATATACCTTAAAGCTTGGGTCAAGCGCTTCCTTTAAGCACACTGCCTTACCAGCAATAACATGCATAAGAGGTCCGCCCTGGATTCCAGGGAATACAGCCTTGTTAAGCTTGAACTTCTCTGCTGCCTCTGCTGAAGCAAGAATCATACCTCCTCTTGGTCCACGGAGTGTCTTATGTGTTGTTGTTGTTGTAACATCTGCATATGGAATTGGGCTTGGGTGTGCACCACCGGCTACAAGACCTGCAATATGCGCCATATCTACCATAAGTAATGCGCCAACTTCATCACAGATTTCTCTGAACTTCTTGAAGTCGATTGTTCTTGCATAAGCAGAAGCTCCTGCAATAATCATCTTAGGCTTGCATTCCTTAGCAATTCTTAATACTTCATCATAATCAATAAATCCGTCTGCTGTAACACCATAAGGAACGATGTTAAAGTATTTTCCAGAAATATTAACTGGTGAACCGTGTGATAAATGTCCACCACAGTCAAGGCTCATACCCATAACTGTATCTCCAGGATTAACAAGTGCGAAGAATACAGCTAAGTTAGCCTGTGCTCCTGAATGTGGCTGTACATTTGCATATTCACAGCCAAAAAGCTTCTTGGCTCTTTCAATTGCAAGTGTCTCAACAACATCGACATACTCACAACCACCGTAATATCTCTTTCCAGGATATCCTTCTGCATACTTATTAGTAAGAGGGCTTCCCATAGCAGCCATAACTGCCTTACTTACAAGGTTCTCAGAAGCGATAAGCTCGATGTGGCTTCTCTGTCTTCCAAGTTCATCATCCATAGCCTTAGCAAGGTCTGGATCATAGTTTAATACTTCATCAAATGAATACATATAACTTCCTCCCATTATACTTTAGTGAAACAAAGTGTCCCTAATTACTTATGATATAATTAAATTACGAATTAGTCAATTTAAAGTTGTGAATTCCTGCTTTTTTTAATATTTGTTTCTGTATATCGACTGCAACTCCATATCCCTGCTCCTCAAGTTCATATGTTGATTGTTCAAGTGCCATCTCAAATTTTTCAACCATACTTAAAAAATGCTGCATTGCTATTCCTTTTCCAAGACCAAGTTTCTTTGCCTCATTCTCAAACGACTTCTGATTTATATTCCTTATATCATATTCGCCATCTATGTTAAGCGACATTTTCTCTGTGCTGCTGTCATATATAACAGTACTTAATAAATCATATGCCGGAGCTAATCTAATTCCTTTTAAATCCTCACTATATAAAAGAGCAATATTTTTAACATGATTATCTGTATTACCTATAAGATAATTAAATATACATAAATCCCATAGCCTTATCTGATCTTCAATTGGATTGCTTGAATAATTTTTTATTAGTTCAAATGCATCTGCTAAATAATCTTTCCCGTTTTTCTCGTATTTTTGTGACGCTGTAATTCCAAGTGCCTGTGCAAAATCCTCCTGATGAAGTCTTAATGGAACTTTCTTCCCCATTAATTCTTTGGATGTATCTAAAATCTTTCTGTCATATCTTTCAGTTGCAAATAAAAAATCATTTTCTTTATCATTAAGATTAATAATAAAACTATCTGGTGTCCTAATTCCTAGTTTTCTTGCTGTCAGCAAACATAACTGTTCATTAGCAACAATCTTTTTTAACCTTACATGGCTTTGCTTTAATATATGTGTACTTGGTGCCAGTCCCGCTGGCTGATACCATTCATTATTATTCCTGTCATAATATAATCCGGTCTTTCCTGATGCCCCAGCCAATGATAAATGTGATTTAATAACCAGTTCCGCTGACTTAGTTGCACCTTCTCTTGCAAATTCCAGCAATTCTTCATGTGATAATAATCTGTAAGAAGATTCTGTTATATTCATATCACCTTCTACTATTCTTATTGCTCCCAGACACTCGCTTCCTAATTCTGAAAGAACTGATATATAATCATTTTCATCAACATGAAGCCAACCCGCAACACACCTTCTTGTATATCCTTCTGGTAAAAGACTTTCAAAAAAGCATCGTGTTCTTTCTGGTGAAAAGCTTCTTTCATCAAGCGGTAAACTGATTGATATTGCTCTTGAAGATTTATCTTCTATATATTCCTCTGAATATGAAAATACAGCATCGTCAGAATTATGCCCTGTAATACTGCCAACATTAATCATATTTCCATTACATTCAATATATACCTCTAAATTTCTCATTATCTCCCCCTTACATTAATATTAATATCAAGTCCCAGAATTGAAATTAACTGCATTACTTTGCCAATCTCAACAGTTGTTTTACCTCTTTCTACATCTGATATAAAACTTACACTAAGACCTGTATATTCTGACAAAAATGCCTGCGTATACTTTAATTCTTTTCTCCTGTTCCTGATTATATTTCCCAGTTCTTCTGAATCAGTTATTTTCATGATAATCACTCCAGCATTAAAATAAGCCGTACGGCTCTATTATACATATTCTCTCATAAATAAAGCCGAGCGGCTTTGTTTTGATAAAAGCATTATAATATAAGCCGTACGGCTTAGTCAATTTTCTTTTGTTACATAATTTCATTTTGTTGTAATAAAATAATATCCTGCGATTATTAATTTATATTGTGCCTTATGGGTATAGTATATATTTATCCATTCAGAACTTTTTGCCTTCAAATAAAAAACGAACCCACCCGAAGATGAGTCCGTTTCATAGTCTTAAACCGGCAGATTCTTCATACTCTCAAGACTTATAACAAGTGTTGATGTATTATGAAGAAGTGCTGAAGTTGTAGGCTGTATGACGCCCGTTACACCAAGTGCAATAAGTGCGGAATTGAATCCGACAATCACACGGTAATTTCTGTTAATCTTCTTAATCAGACTGTCACTTAATTTCTTAAGCATAAGTATCTGGTTAAGATCATCTGCGCCGACAGTGATATCTGCAATCTCTCTTGCAATCTCAGCACCATCACTTATGGCAATACCTACATCTGCTGCTGAAAGCGCTGGTGAGTCATTAATTCCATCACCAATCATAATTACCTTTCGTCCGGCTGCCCGCTCTTTCTCTACGAACTTAGCCTTGTCTTCTGGAAGAACTTCTGAATAATATTCAGTAACGCCAACCTTTCTGGCAATAGAGGCGGCTGTTCTTTCACTGTCTCCGGTCATCATGACAACCTTTGATATTCCAGCCTTCTTAAGCCCTTCAATAACCTCCGGTGCTTCTTCTCTTAATGGATCAATTATGCATATAACTGCTGCAAGCTGACCGTTAATTGCCATATAAAGATGTGAGCAGTCATCTGGAAGACTGTCAAATAACTCCTGCTTTCCCGCTGGAATTACACATGCCTCATCCTCAAATACAAAGTGATGGCTTCCTATGATAACCTTGCTTGTATTAATAAATGTTGATATTCCATGTGCAACAATATATTCAACCTTAGAATGCATCTCTTCGTGCATAAGGTTTCTTCTGCCAGCTTCATTAACAACAGCCTTAGCCATTGAATGTGGAAAATGCTCCTCTAGACACGCAGCTATTCTTAACAGCTCATCTTCCGGCATTCCGTTAAATGAATATACCCTGCTTACTGTTGGCTTAGCCTTTGTAAGTGTACCTGTCTTATCAAATACGATAGTATCCGCTTCAGCAATTGCCTCTAAGAACTTACCGCCCTTGACTGTTGCACTCGCCTGACTTGCCTGTCTTATTGCTGCAAGTACCGTAATAGGCATAGCAAGCTTCAATGCACATGAGAAATCAACCATAAGTATTGACAATGCCTTAGTAGTATTTCGTGTTAACAGATATGTAAGTGCAGTTCCGCCAAGTGAATAAGGTACAAGCTTATCTGCAAGATGCTCTGCTTTTGACTCAAGACCTGATTTTAACTTCTCAGATTCTTCAATCATCCTGACAATCTTGTCATATTTGCTTGAGCCTCCAGCACGCTTAACTCTGAATACTATCTCGCCCTCTTCTACTACAGTTCCTGCAAATACAGAAGTTCCCTCACCTCTTCTTACTGGCTCAGATTCTCCTGTAAGTGAAGCCTGATTAACCATAGCCTCACCACTGATAACAGTTCCATCAAATGGGATTACATTACCCATCCGGATTATTACATTATCTCCGTCCTTAACATCTTTCACAGATACCTGTACTTCTGCATCATCTGTCTTTAACCAGACCTTATTAACGTTAAGTGACATCGTTCTTGCAAGGTCGTCAACCGACTTCTTGTGTGTCCAGTCCTCTATTATCTCACCTATACCAAGAAGAAACATTACTGAACCAGCTGTATTAAAGTCTCTTCTTAAGATAGAAACTCCTATTGCAGTTGCATCAAGAACTGGCACTTCAAGCTTTCTGTCAATCAGTGTCCTGATTCCTTTATAAATGTACTTCATTGAAGATACCGTTGTTAATACCGCACATACCGGTGCCGGAATAAACAATTTCTTAGTCATTCTCCACAACACCTGATCTGCCAGCTTTTCAGTATAATGAGAATTGATTGCTCTTCCTGATGTTGCAAGAACATCTTCAGGAACCTCTACATTGCTGTATCTGAACTTAGCAATAGCTTCAATCACGGTTTTTCTTGAACATCTGTACTCGACAACTGCATCAGCAGTTCTCTCATACACCTTGGCATTTGTAACGCCCTGCAGATTCTTAAGATAATACTGCAAAGTATCTGCCTGTGTAAAAGTCATGCCAGAAGCATCCATGTGAACGCGGATTCTTCCGGGCACATCATGCTTTATTATGAATTTCATACTCTGTTACGCTTCCTCATCTTCATCTACTGAATCAAGTACAACTTCTTCTGTGTTATACTTTGTCTCATTGATTGTCTTAGCATCAGCATATATATCCTCGCAGTTTTCCTGAACAGTTGTAGCTGTCTTCATTATGCATGATTTAGCTCTTAAAACTGCTGCTGTACAGTTAGTGTAAAGCTTCTTTGCGTCCTTGCTTGTAAGAATCTTAATTCCAGCTGTTCCAAATAATACACCTGCTGCAAAAAGTCCTGGTTTCTTTAAGTTATTAATTTTCATACTGTGCTCCTCTCTGTCCATATTGGACAATAAATGTTTCTTAAGTTTGACGGTTATTATATTACACATTATGTAACATTTCTACATAAATCCACTTATTGAGAAATCTTCTCAATATAGCAAAAGGAGAGATGAAACAGTTTCATCTCTCCCTTATTAGTAAATATTATTTATTAACTGAAACTGCCTTTTTCCTGTCAACTACACTTGTTATCTTCTGATTCTTAATGTATCCGCAGGCTTCTAGCCCTGACTCAATAATTTTACTCCATTTGCTTTCTGATAAATTAATTGACGAATCATCGTTTAATCTTACAGTATAACCGCCATTATCATTCTCATCACAAGTTATTCTGTACATATTCTTACGGTTAATTGCACCTATTTCTTCCAGTGTATTAACCATTCTATATACAGTTGCAGCCCCAATCTTAGGATCCTTTTTTACTGCCTTGTAATAAATCTCTTTACAGCTTGAGCAGTCCTCTTCAAGAATTACATCAAGAAGCATAAGCCTCTGTTTAGTTATCCTGCAACCCTGCTGCTTGAGACGAGAAATAATAATGTCTTTGTCTTTATCAGGATTTCTGACCACCCGTTACCTCCTTTTAATGGCAGTGGCCTTTGCATTTACCGCAGTCGCCACCACATGTGAACGATTTACCGTTTTTCTTGTCGTGTACCATACTGCGTACAATAAGCGCAACTATAATCACCAATATAACTCCTACTATAATTGTTCCCAGCATAATTACACCTCCGATAATATATCATTTAATTACTTTGTTGCATTTAAAAGTTTCTTAGAATCAACCTTTAATGTCTTACTTTCCTTATATGGTCTGAATAACAGATAAATGAAGCCAACAATTATAAGAATTGCGATTACTGTGAATACATTAAATGCTGTGTCGCCAGTAATAAGACCAGCAATCTGGTTAATTACAAGACCTACAAGGTAAGCATATCCACACTGGTATCCGATTGCAATCCAGAACCACTTAGTGTTGTTCATCTCTCTCTTAATAGCACCCATTGCTGCGAAGCATGGAGCACAGAGAAGATTAAATGCAAGGAATGCATATCCGCTTACTACTGTAAATGTAGCTGCCATGTTAGCATATACTGTTCCCTCACCTGCTGAGTAAAGGATACCCATTGTACCAACGATATTCTCCTTAGCAACAAGACCAGTAATAGAAGCAACAGTTGCCTGCCAGTTACCAAATCCTAAAGGAGCAAATATCCATGCGATTGCCTTACCAATTCTGCCAAGAATAGAGAAGTCAATCTGATCATCTGCAAGCATTGTAAATGTTCCATCAACAAATCCGAAGTATGTTGTGAACCAGATAATGATTGTTGAAAGTGTGATGATTGTTCCGGCCTTCTTGATGAATGACCATCCACGCTCCCACATGCTTCTTAATACTGTACCAACTGTTGGAAGATGGTATGCTGGAAGCTCCATAACGAATGGTGCCGGATCTCCAACGAATAACTTTGTCTTCTTTAAGATGATACCTGAGCAGATAATTGAGAATATTCCAAGGAAGTATGCTGATGGAGCAACCCATGGAGCACCATCAAAGATAGCTCCGGCAACCATTGCTATGAATGGAAGCTTAGCTCCACAAGGAATAAATGTTGTTGTCATAATTGTCATCTTACGATCTCTGTCGTTCTCAATTGTACGTGAAGCCATGATACCAGGAACACCACAACCTGAACCGATAAGCATTGGAATGAATGACTTACCTGAAAGACCGAACTTACGGAAAATTCTATCCATAATGAATGCTATACGTGCCATATAACCGCAAGACTCAAGGAATGCAAGGAATATGAATAATACAAGCATCTGTGGAACGAAGCCAAGTACTGCACCAACACCGGCTACAATACCATCAAGGATAAGACCCTTTAACCAGTCTACACAACCAATTGCATCAAGTCCTGACTCAAGAAGCACTGGGATACCAGGAACCCATACACCATAATTAGCAGGATCTGGAGCTGCACCATCATTGTCTATACACTGTTTTATAGCTTCCTTAACACCAGCTGCATCTGTTGTCTCTGTTGTTACGCTAAGATTTTCCTCATCTTCTACATCATAATCTAATGTAAGATTAGCTGGAACTGTGTTTTCAAGTTTCTTTAATGCTGCTACTGCTGCATCTGAATCATAATCATCAGCTTCTGTATCAATAGCATCTGCATACTCTTCACCTTTATCACCAAGGCTGTCGATATATGCCCCGATGATTGCATCTGAATCACCATACTCATCAGCTACTTCTTCGTAAGCTGAAGTGCCAATTCCGAAGAGATGCCAGCCATCACCGAACACACCATCGTTAGCCCAGTCTGTTGCCCATGTACCAACTGTTGTAACTGATACATAGTATACGATGAACATTACAACTGCAAATATTGGAAGTGCTAAGAATCTGTTAGTAACTATTCTATCAATCTTATCTGATGTAGAAAGCTTCTTCTCAGACTTCTTTGCAAAACATCCACTGATAATTGAAGATATATATGTATATCTTTCATTAGTGATAATACTTTCTGTATCATCATCAAATTCTTTCTCAAGAGTCTCAATCTCAGCTGAAACATCTGGAACATTCTTCATAAGAACTTTAATCTTATCATCCTTCTCAAGAAGCTTGATAGCAAAGAATCTCTTCTGTTCTTCAACAATATCAAGACCAAGCTTATCTTCTACTGCAGATATAGCTGCCTCAACCTTATCATCAAACTTGTGAGCAATTGTATTGAGCTTCTTGCTCTCTGCAAGCTTAACAGCCTTCTCTGCTGCTTCCTTAATACCAGTTCCCTTAAGAGCTGATATCTCAACAGCTTCACATCCAAGGTTCTTTCCTAACTTGGCAAGGTCAACCTTATCTCCGTTCTTTTCCATGATATCGACCATGTTAACAGCCATAATAACTGGAATCCCCAGTTCCATAATCTGTGTTGAAAGATAAAGGTTTCTTTCAATGTTAGTACCATCAACGATATTGATGATTGCATCAGGTCTTTCGTTAATAAGATAATTTCTTGCTACTACCTCCTCAAGAGTATAAGGAGAAAGTGAATAAATACCTGGTAAATCCATGATAGTTACATCTTTATGTCCCTTTAATTTACCTTCCTTTTTCTCAACTGTAACACCTGGCCAGTTACCAACGAACTGATTAGAACCGGTCAAAGCATTAAACAATGTTGTTTTACCGCAGTTTGGATTACCTGCTAATGCAATTTTAATTGACATTTGACTACCTCATTTCTTTTATATAAATGTTTATGCATTTGCTAACAAATATTTGACAATTCTTACATTAATTAGATTATGCTAACCTGCATGTAAAAAAAATCAGCCTACCTCTATCATCTCGGCATCGGCTTTACGAAGCGATAATTCATAGCCTCTTACTGTAATCTCTACAGGATCTCCCAAAGGTGCTACCTTTCTTACATAGACTTCAACTCCCTTAGTAATTCCCATATCCATAATTCTTCTCTTAACCGGACCATCACCATTTAACCTGGTAACTTTAACAGTCTGGCCTACAGATACATCTCTTAAAGTCATAGTTTATCTCCTTCTTATTTTAGTTTTATATAAGAACTGGCATATTCAGTCCTTTATACCATAATTTTATTAGCCATATCTTTTCCTATGGCAACTCTTGATTCCTTAATGTTAACAATGACATTACCGCCAGCTTTAGAAACAACTGTTACCACTGCCCCCGGAACGAATCCAAGATTCTCAAGAAAACGTCTTATCTCTTCCTTTCCACCAATCCGCTGGATTGTGTATGGAGTTCCTTCATCAATCATAGTTAATGGCATAAGCTCATCTCCTCTTTTTAGCATATTGATAATGTTTTTCATTACCACCTTGGTTAGTATATTCTAATGGTCATTAGATGTCAACAACTTTTGTTATATTTTTATAATATTTTTTAGAACAGATTAACCCCTGATTGATACAACCAACCAGGGGCAAAATGTGCAATCTTTTCAATATATTACAGGCAATAAATAATTATGCTAACGCTGCCCCAAGTTTTTTGCAGTTTTCAACAGCATCATCATCTGGTGCTTCCTGACAGATTACGCTGTCTGTTGCAAGAACAGCCCCTGCAGCCTTGCTTCTTTCTTCCCAGTCAGCCATCCATTCGCCGCTTCCCCATCCATATGAACCGAAAAGTGCAATTTTCTTACCGCTAAGGCTTCCTTCTACCTCTGTGAACATTGGCTCAAACTCTGATTCTTCGAGATTCTCTGCTCCCATTGCCGGGCATCCGAATGCGATTCCATCATATTCAGCAACCTTTCCTGAATTAAAATCATTTGCCACAAGTACATCAACCTCTGCTCCGGCTCCTTTAGCACCTTCTGCAACTGCGTTAGCCATTGTCTCTGTATTACCTGTTCCACTCCAATAAACTACTGCTACTTTACTCATTATCCAATCTCTCCTTTTTTACTTTTTATATGCTTAAACCGTTAATGCAGATATGCTTCTGCCTCGGTCAAAGACTCTTAAATATACTTCTGTGCATTTTCTGTAACGTGCAAACATCTTCTGGCTAAATGCCTCATCACAATACACCTTCCATACCCCACAACATTTGTAATTACAGCCCTTTTGTCTTATAAACTGGATTACATCTTCCACCGGGTAACTTAAGAACAATCCTATTTCATGTGGAAAGCATGTGTTCTCCCCCACTCTCTGTTTAAGATGCTTGATGCTTGCTCCAACTTTATAATCTGTATATCCAAATGTTTTCAGTACATTTTGTACTGTTGGCTGTGACAAATCCTTCTCTAATCTGTCAGGTCTGAACACATATAAAAGTGCACTCTTTTCATTTCGCTTTAAAAATGTAACATACACGCCTTTGGCGTTAAGTTTTCTGTTTACACTTGCAAGCTCTTTCCTAAAATCAGATATATTATCATATCTGTAATTAAAAAGGTTGCCCGTCTTTAATCCGGCAAGCGTCGGAGAACACTCTTTTATAACTTCCCGCTCAATTCTTCCCAATACATCTGTACAGACCATTTTTCTTTTCCTTCCATATTGCACTTTATTCTCTTCTTTATCAGCATGCCCTGCTTTCGCTTAAATATGTTTCTAAAACACTTGTAAGCGATGCCGCACTGCTTGAATGTGTTCTTACTATATTTACATCATTCTTCTTAGCCTCTGTAACAGCTGATAAAACCATCTTATGAGAAACCGTATTAGTAAACAGTATCATAAGATCCGGTGTTCCAATCTGCTTGGAAAATCCGCTTTTTTCCTTAACAAATACCTTCGCCTTGCAGCCGTGTTTCTTACATATCTGCTGATACTGGCGTTCCATACATTCATTTCCACCAATAATAACTACGCTCATATTCTCATCCTTTCATTTACCTTACTTTTGTTAGCTTTGTCTAACCCATATTTATAAAATAACGGATATCCTAACTGGATACCCGTTACATCAGTTAGCTTTAACTAACTATTAAAATATCATCTTTCTATATAGCTGTCAATACATTTTTACAAATTATCTGTCAAATGGTGCATCGTCATCATTATTGTCAAAGTCATCAATATCCGCATGACCATCTGAATGGTCATGACCGTCAATCATATTCTCTCTGTTGACAACTCTCTTGATATCTCTCTGCTTCTCCACAAGATCTGATAACAGCTCCTTAGTAGCCTTAGGCCTCTTGATATTCTTAATCTCAAAGTCACCCATTGTCTTGTCTCCAGAGCATACTTTAATAGTTCCTACTCCGACAAGTCTCTGCATGAATGAGCGTTCCAATGAAATATCCATAATACGATACAGTCTTACCTCATCATCTTTAACGCTGAAAAATCCTTTGCTTATAAAGAATCTGTCCTTAGATACACTATATCTTGTAAATGACCATGGAAGTCCGAGGAAGAGAATTCTCTTCCTGTCCTTCCATAATATATCTGTGCTGACTTTATCTCTTGCCATAATATCCCCCTCCAATTCTAATGGCACAATGCTGACATATTCTATGCATTACTTGAAGTACTTAACACCTGATTCGAATATCTTAATATCCTGCTCACCATATATATTAATAGCAACACTGTCGCCGCGTCTCTCAGAATGTGCCATCTTACCGAAGCATCTTCCGTCTGGGCTTGTGATACCTTCAATAGCCATGTATGAACCATTGATATTCCACTCTTCATCCATAGATACATTACCGTCAAGGTCACAGTACTGTGTAGCAACCTGTCCGTTAGCAAAGAGCTTATCAAGCCATTCCTTAGGAGCAACAAATCTTCCTTCACCATGTGAAGCTGGGTTGCAGTATACTCCGCCAAGTTCAGCATTAGCAAGCCATGGGCTTAAATTGCTGACAACCTTAGTATATACCATCTTAGATATATGACGGTTAATTGTATTAAATGTAAGTGTAGGTGACTGTGCATCCTGTCCTGTAATCTTACCATTAGGTACAAGACCAAGCTTGATAAGTGCCTGGAATCCATTACAGATACCAAGTGCAAGACCATCTCTCTCATTAAGTAGCTTCTCAACTGCTTCCTTCATCTTGGCATTACGGAATGCTGTCGCAAAGAACTTGGCAGAACCATCTGGTTCATCACCTGCTGAGAATCCACCAGGGAACATAATAATCTGTGCCTGGTTAATAGCCTTCTCAAATTCATCTACAGACTCTCTGATACTCTCAGCATCAAGGTTCTTGAATACCTTAACGATTGTATCAGCACCGGCTCTTTCAAATGCCTTGGCACTATCGTACTCACAGTTAGTTCCTGGGAATACCGGGATAAATACTGTTGGCTTGGCAACCTTATTCTTGCATACATGTACGCTTGGTGCTTCATATAACTTGCTTTCAACCGGTGTAGTTTCCTTAGAAGCCTTAGTTGGGAATACACCCTCAAGGGTATCAGCCCATACGCTTAATGCTTCTTCTACATTAATTGAAACTTCCTTGTATGTGAACTTACCATTATCCTTAACAGTACCAACCTTAGTATAAGCTGTAGTAATCTCACTAAGCTTGTCCGATGGAACTTCTGCAACGATACAGCCATAAGCTGGTGCAAAGAGGTCATCTTCCTTAACGTCTGCGCTGATCTCAAAACCTAACTTATTACCAAATGCCATCTTGCTGAGTGCTGGCACAAGTCCGTTAGCATCAAGAACATATGCAGATACGATTGCCTTCTTCTGGATAAGCTCATGTATTGCACTGTAGAGTGCCTTAACCTGTTCGAAATCTGGAAGATCATACTGATTCTTCTTAATATCAAATCTGACTAATACATCACCATCATTCTTAAGTTCAGGAGTAATAATATCTCCTTCCTTAGCTACATCAATAGCAAATGAGCAGAGTGTTGGTGGAACATCAATATGTTCAAATGTTCCTGACATACTGTCCTTACCACCGATTGATGGAAGTCCGAATCCCATCTGTGCTTCATATGCACCAAGAAGTGCAGCAAATGGCTGGCTCCATCTTTCTGGATCTTCTGTCATTCTTCTGAAGTATTCCTGATATGTGAATCTGATCTTACTGAAATCACCACCGGCAGCAACAATCTTAGCTACAGAATCTGTAACAGCATATATTGCTCCATGATATGGGCTCCATGATGAAAGATATGGATCAAATCCATAAGACATCATAGTTACTGTATCGCATGAACCCTTAAGCACTGGAAGCTTTGCAACCATGCTCTGTGTCTCTGTAAGCTGATACTTACCACCATATGGCATATATACTGAACCGGCTCCGATAGAACCATCAAATCTCTCAACAAGTCCCTTCTGTGAGCATTCGTTAAGGTCTGCTAAAGTCTTTAACCACTTACCGCGTACATCTGTAACCTTAACCGGCTTAAGGTAATCGTCTTCCTGTGAAGGAATATCAACTACAACCTTAGTCTCCTGATGAGCACCATTAGTATCAAGGAATGCTCTTGAAATATTAACGATATCCTTGCCTCTCCAGTTAAGAACAAGTCTTGGTTCTTCTGTTACAACAGCTACCTCAACTGCCTCTAAGTTCTCCTCAGCAGCATACTGAAGGAATTCCTTGACATCCTTAGGATCAACAACAACAGCCATTCTCTCCTGAGACTCTGATATAGCAAGCTCTGTTCCATCAAGACCTTCGTACTTCTTAGGAACTTTATCAAGATCTACCTTAAGACCTGCTGCAAGCTCACCAATTGCAACGGATACACCACCTGCACCAAAGTCATTACATTTCTTAATAAGCTTAGTAACCTCTGGTCTTCTAAAGAGTCTCTGCATCTTACGCTCTGTAGGCGCATTACCCTTCTGAACCTCAGCACCACAATCCTCAATAGACTTCTCTGTATGAACCTTAGATGAACCTGTAGCTCCGCCACATCCATCTCGTCCTGTTCTTCCACCAAGAAGAATAATGATATCTCCCGGGTCAGAATTCTCTCTCTTAACTGCACTTCTTGGAGCAGCAGCTATAACTGCACCAATCTCCATTCTCTTGGCAACATAATCAGGATGATATATTTCCTTAACATATCCTGTAGCAAGTCCGATCTGGTTACCATAAGAGCTGTATCCATGAGCTGCGCCTGTGGTAA
>ERZ780070.504-NODE-504-length-17149-cov-2.348309_pt1 | contig 17149 bp, 18 predicted proteins | sample MGYA00511577_ERZ780070 | MGnify/ENA primary metagenome ERZ780070 (study PRJEB29588, sample SAMEA2162530) | human gut metagenome | biome: human gut; feature: human-associated habitat; material: faeces | place: Denmark | collected 2008/2010 ...
ACGAAGAGGCTCTTCTGACACATAGCCAACTGCGATAATTGAAACAATAGTCTCAGAATCGAAAATATTACAAATTTCTTACACTTCTTCGTTTTAAAATTAAATCATTAAAATCAATGAAATCAACTCCATTTCACAAATACATTATAGCATTAAAAGCTAAAAAATTCTATCTTTAAATTCCTGTGATTTTATCTAAAAAAAGAGACTAGCTAATTTAGCTAATCTCAAGCATAAGACTATTACCAATTTTCACATCTTTTATTTTGGTTAACATTTTTTATTTTATTTAGATTATCATTTGATAATAGTTATGATTTTCATTCTTAATAATAGCGGGAATTTGCTTATCATTCGAAAGAAAATTTTTACATTTCCTTATATAAAGCCATATCATCAAGCCTTGGCTCATGAATTAATAATAAATCTTGATCATCAAGAACTAAAGCCTTTAATATTTTAATAATAGCGGACCTATTATCTGATGATGGATAAAGCTTTAAAGTTATAAAAATATCTTCTCGTTTGACAATTCCATCAGAAATTGTCATTATTATACCCAAGGCCAACACCTATTTCATTTTTATATAGATTAGCTTTATCGATTAGCCTATAGCCATATTAAAAAGCAATAATCTATATGGGTTATTTTTTTAGATAAATAAAAATTATTTTTAAAAACAAAAAAATCCGAAATTAATCGGATTTACGTTACACCTTGGAGCAATAGACGGGAATCGAACCCGTATCACCACATTGGCAATGTGGAGTACTAACCGTTGTACTACTACTGCATCAAAGCATTTGCAGTAATAATTATACCAAATTTTTTTCTCATGTCAACAACTTTTTTATGAATTTTTAAAAAAATTATCTTAAGCTTAGAGCCTATCATTTTATATTATTTTTTCTTATTAAAAAATAAAGGAAATTCAAAATTAAAGAATTCCCTTTTTTATTTTATTCAAGCTCTAATGAACCATTAGCTAGCTTATAGTAAAGTCCCTTAGCCGCTACTAAATCATCATGATCTCCTCGCTCAATAATATGGCCCTGGTCTAGAACCATAATGGCATTAGAATTTCTTACCGTTGATAATCTGTGAGCAATTACAAATACGGTTTTACCCTCCATTAGGCTATCCATTCCCGCTTCTACTAAGGCCTCTGTTCTAGTATCAACTACAGATGTAGCCTCATCTAGAATTAAAATCGGACGCTTAGATACAGCCGCACGAGCAATCGAAATCAGCTGTCTTTGTCCACTTGAAAGATTAGCACCATCAGAATAAATCATCGTATTATATCCATCCGGTAAACGCTTAATAAAGCTATGAGCATTAGCAAGCTTAGCCGCCGCCTTTACATCTTCTTCTGTAGCGTCTAAATTACCATATCTAATATTGTCCATGATTGTACCTGTAAATAGATGTGTATCCTGAAGAACAATACCAAGTGAGCTTCTTAAATCAGCTTTTTTGATTTTTCTTGCGTCAATACCATCAATGGTAATCGTTCCACCTTCAATTTCATAAAAGCGATTAATTAAATTCGTAATTGTTGTTTTACCGGCACCAGTTGATCCTACAAAAGCAATCTTTTGACCAGGCTTAGCATAAAGTGATAATTTTTCAAGGATTCTTTTACCAGGAAGGTATGAAAAATCAACGTTAAAGAATCTAACATCACCCTTAAGGGGAATAAGATTATTATTATCAGACCAATAATAATCTCCATTATCACAAATTAATTTAACATTACCGTCATCTAGCTCAGATACCTCATCCATTAGACTAAAAATACGCTCAGCACCAGCTAAACCATTTAATAAAATATTAGCTTGATTAGTAAATTGATTAATAGGCATTGTACCCTGTCTAACTAAAACAAGGAAGGCCGAAATACTTCCTAAAGAAATACTTACAATAGGAATATAACCAAGAGCAATTAATCCTCCTACAATCGCTACAACGGCATAGTTAATGTATCCAATTGATACGACCATAGGAATTAAAGAAAATGAATAGTGCATAGCCTGATATGATGATTTTCTAAATTCATCACTTCTTTTTTCAAATTCTGCCATATTTTCATCCTCGTGATTGAAAACCTGTACAACCCTTTGGCCTGTAATCATTTCCTCAACAAAGCCGTTTACCTTAGCCATTACCTTACTAGATTTAGCATAGGCAGCCTTACTTCTTTTAGATGCATATATTAAATAAGAAAACATAATAGTATAAAAGACAAGACAAACTAAGGATAAAAGCCAGTTTAGAATAAAGATAATAACCAGTAAACCAACAATATGAATGAAATTAGAAATTAAGAGGGCAAATGCGTTATTAATTGCCTCAGATACCGAATCAATATCATTAACATATAATGACATTATCTCACCGTGCGTTCTTCTATCAAAATATGAAAGCGGTAGGCTTTCCATTTTAGAAAACATATCCGTTCTCATTTCAAGAATTACTCTTTGAGCTAACCTAGCCATAATTTGCGAATAGCCTAAGGTTGAAAATACTCCTACAGTGTAAATTGAGGCCTCAAGAATAATCATCTTATATAAATTAGGGAAGCCCTCAGCTGTTGTATAATTATCAATTATAGGCTGAAACATATAGGTACCAAGTAAATTAGCACCACTAGATAGAATAACAAGGATTCCAACTAAAAGCATTAAAAGCTTATGACGCCCTAAATAGGAAATGAAACGCTTAAGGGTAACCTTTAAATTAACAGGTCTTTTCCTAGCTTGCATGAATGCCATTTGAAACACCTCCTAATTGAGTATCACAAAGCTCTTTATAAATTTGTGATTCATTATAAAGGCTCTTATGAGGACCTCTAGCCACAATTTGACCATCATCTAAAATAATTATTTCATCGGCGTCCATAACTGAGCTTACACGCTGACCAATAATAATATTAGTTACATTCTTAATTGATCTAATGTGCTTTAAAATACTTCTTTCCGTTTCCATATCACAGGCACTTGTTGAATCATCAAAAATAATAATTTTAGGATGCTTTAGAAGCGCTCTTGCGATACAAAGACGCTGACGCTGTCCGCCTGAAACATTGACCCCACCCTGTCCTAAATCATAATCAAGACCACCAGGAAGAGCATACACAAAATCATAGGCACAGGCCATTTTTAAAGCCCCATTAATTTCCTCGTCGCTAGCATTCTTTTTTCCCCACTTAAGGTTATCCCTTACTGTACCAGTAAATAAAACATTATTTTGAAGGACAATCGCGATGCTATCACGTAAATTGCTTAAATTATAATTTTTAACATTAATGTTATCAATTAAAACCTCGCCATCTGTTACATCATATAATCTTAAAATTAAGGATACTAGCGTGGTCTTTGAACTACCAGTACCTCCCATAATACCAATGCTTTTACCTTGCTTAATGGCTAAATTAATATTTTTAAGGGCACATTCTTCCCCCTCAGACTTATATTTAAATGATACATTTTTAAATTCAATATCACCATTTTTAACCTGCTCATCACCAAGTGCTCTAATTAAAGGCTTTTCATCTAAAACCTCAGCAATACGTGAGGCTGATGCAAATGACCTATTCATTAAAATAAAGACATTTGATAGCATCATAATGGAATTAACAACCTGAAGAATATAGGAAAGTAAAGCTGAAAGTGTTCCTACCTCAAGGCTATTATTATGAACCATTTTAGTTCCAAGTGAAAGTAAAATTATAGTTACAGCATACATTATAAGCTGAAATGAGGGCTGGCTTAGCGCAGAAATCTTAATGGTGTTAGTTGTTGTATTACAAACATTTTGATTGGAAGCGTCAAACTTCTCCTTTTCATAATCCTCTCTAACATAGCTTTTAACGGTTCTTATAGCTGTTACATTTTCCCTTACAACTAAATTTAAATTATCAATATCAGATTGAAGCGCTGCATATCTTGGGGCTGTATAGCGAATAATTAAATACATAATAACAGCTAAAATGGGTAGTGCAATACAAAATATCCAAGCTAGATTAGGTGCCATTACAAATGACAAGCCAACACCCATTATAAAGGCCATTGGACCACGAAGTAGCGGTCTTATACTTCCCGATAATGATTGCTGGATAACCTGAATATCGTTTGTTGTACGGGTAATAAGGCTCGATGTTTCAAAATGATCAAGATTAGCAAATGAAAAACCCTGAACGCTTTTATAAACCTCAAGTCTCAAATGATAAATATAGTTACTAATCGCTCTAGCATTAAAAATAGAATACATATGGCCAGTAATTACTGATAGAATCGCACAGCCAATGACAATTCCGCCATACATTAAAATGGCATTCATATTTCCTTGCTCAATACCCTTATTAATAATATCCTTCATCACAAAAGGTATTACAAGCTCAAATGCACATTCAACTACAATTAAAAGCATTGATAAAATTAAATCCTTTTTATCATATTTTAAATAGCTTAAAACTTTCTTTAAATCCTTCATAAAATCCTCAAATAAGTAAATCAAATTTTTTCAAATTGATGTCTAAATGATACATATAATAATCAAAAATAAATTTATATATTCTTTGGCAATCAAATTTTAAATCATCAATATCCTGTAAAACATTAAAATAATATATTTTCCTTATCTCTTCTATTTCAAAATAAGCCTTCGAATGAAGCTTGCAAAAGGCCTGTCCGGACCTTACATCTAAAAACATAGCCCTTTGATTACAAACCGCACAATGCTCAAGCTCAGGCTTGACTCCAAGTGGCATTAGCATTTTAATTAAAAAAACGGCCGTAAGCATTTTTACGTCCTTACCCGAATCAATTAAATTTAAAACATTAATTAAAAAGTTATATATTCTTGGGTAGGGAAGAGGCCCATTTAAGGCTCTTACTGCCTCAAGCATCATGCTAACGTAGGATAAAGACCTAAGATCCTTTTTAATATTATCATAATGATTAAGGGGGCTAAAATCAATTAAAGATGGAAAATTACTATCCGTAATTTCCATCTCACAATTATTTAATATTTCTGCAAAATTAAAATTTTTGCTATTATATCCCTTAGTACCAAGAGCTCTTATTGAGATAACTCCTTGTTCTGTAAGCATATAGCATATTTTAGAATTTTCCTTATAATCAATGCTCCTTAGTACGATTCCCTTTAGCTTTACGCTCTTCATTTAAAGCTACCTCCTTAGCAAGCTCCTCACGATACTTTAAATAATCCTCGACCTTGCCTGTTTTTTTAAATTTGTCAAAATATTTATTGCCCATAGCTACACCTCGATAATATTATGTGTAAATATGGCAAATTAAAACATTTTAAGCTTAAAAATTATCCTTTTCGTAGCCTAAGGCCTTCAAATAATCTGGTCGATTAGTCCAATCCTTTTTAACCTTTACCCATAGGGTTAAATCAGCCTTTGAGCCTAATAGACGATTAATATCTCTTCTTGCAAGCTCTCTTACCTTCTTAAGCATAGCGCCATCCTTACCGATAACGATTTGCTTTTGAGAATCTCTTTCAACAAAGATAGTTGCGTATATTTCAACACGACCCTCTTCTATTTGCTTCATTGAATCAATAATACATGCAATTGAGTGAGGTACCTCCTCAGATGTAAAATAAAGAAGCTTTTCACGAATAATTTCTGAAACGATAAAGCGCTCAGGGTGGTCAGTAATTACATCATCAGGATAAAACTTTGGTCCCTCTGGTAAAATATTAATTATGCTTTTTAAAAGCTCATCAATATTAACACCCGTTTTAGCCGAAATAGGGAAAATTTCTTCAAACTTCATTTCATTCATATAAGAAAGAATCGCCCTATCAATATCTGATTTATTTTTTAATAAATCAACCTTATTTAATAATAAATAAACAGGCCTTTTTACTTCCTTAAGATGATCAAGAATCATACGATCTCCAGGTCCTAGTGTTTCATTGGCATTAGCCATAAATAAAATAGCATCCTGACCAGCTATAGCATTATAGCTTGATTCATTAAGACGATTACCAAGCTCCGATTTTGGCTTATGAATGCCTGGTGTATCGGTAAAAATAATTTGAGCCTCATCAGTAGTTAAAACACCTAAAATGGTATTTCTCGTTGTTTGAGGCTTATCAGACATAATGGCAATTTTATGTCCAATAACACGATTAAGGAAGGTCGATTTTCCAACATTAGGACGACCTATAATCGCTACAAAGCCTGATTTATAATTAGGCAAGCTCATCAAAGCTGTAAGGAAGTAAATCCCTTACAGTAACCTCCTTTGTAAGTCCTGAGGTATTAGCAAGAATAACTACTAAATCCTTGCTTAAAAGCTCATTCATAACCTGGCGACAAGAACCACATGGTGAAATAGGACCCTCTGTAGCACCTATAACACACATCTTAACAACATCTGTTTTTAAATTGTAGCCTAAATTGTAGGCCGTAAACATTGTACTTCTTTCTGCACACATACAAGAGCCATAGGCTGCATTTTCAATATTACAACCGGTAATATATTTTCCATCCTTCATTAAAAGAGCAGCTCCTACCTTAAACTTTGAATAAGGTGAATAGCTCTTATTCATACCTTCAATTGCTTTTAAAATAATTTCTTCCATAACCTACTTCCTTTCTAGTCCTGCTTGCTTTAAAATTTCGTCTTGCTTAGCAAACATAACCTTTTCATCTGCTTCAGTCATATGGTCATAGCCACATAAATGTAGATAGCCATGAACGGCTAAAAAGCCGACCTCACGCTCTACCGAATGTCCATAATCTGCTGCCTGCTCAATAGCCCTATCGATACAAATAAAAATATCTCCAAGCTCATCCTCTGCAAAATAATTACATTCATCATTATCATTTAAAGCAAAGCTAATAACGTCAGTTACCTTATCTAAATGACGATAATCACGATTAATTTGTCTTATTCTTTCGTTATCCACAAAAATAATATTAAACTCGCGCCTATCATCAACATGATCAAAAATACCTCTAATTAGCTTTTCATAGGCTTCAGTATCCTTATCAATCTCACTCACAAAATTAATTTCCATTGTAACACCTCGGTTATTGTATTATACACTTTTTAATCATAAATTTAAAGTATTTAATCATTCTTATTTAATAAAATAAGGTCATCAATTGAATAATTACCCTTTAAAGCCTTACCGGTAATAAAATCAATCTCATTTCCTCTTAAAAGGTCAAGCTCCGCATGAGAGGATACATTAGATACAATTGTATTAACATTAAGCATTTTTAAAAAGTCCTTAAGCTGCTTAAGCTCAAAGCCTGGAAGCTCATTATATTTAGTCATATAAAAGCTTGCTTGATATTTAATTGCATCCTCAACGCTTGAACAAATTAGCTTAACATATTTCAAATCAAGATTATCCTTCATTCTATCGATATATAAATAGATATTTTTAGGATTAATTTTGAAAAAGCGAAGCTTATCATAGTAAAAATTAATAAAGTCCGTATTTAAGCTTTTACTATGAATAGGAATAGCTAAATTAAAAACGCCACCAATTTTTTCTTTAAAGCTATTAAGCTCCATTAAGGCATGGGATACAATATAGCGGTCTACTAAATTTTCTAATCCTCTTTTTTGAATTATTTCTTCAAAATAAGGCTCATCAGCCTTAATATTTATAAGCTGAAGCCTAGCAAAATAAGCAAATATTCCTTTTGTGCTAAAATCCGCAATTTGATTATAGCTTACCCTAATAAGTCCCTTATCAATAGCCTCAGAAATATGAAGCTCCATTTGAAAATCATAAAAGGCCTTATTTGCAAGCTCTGAATCATAATAGGCTAAATTATTTTTTAGCTCATCACTAGCCTTTAGACCTATTAAGGTATTAGTTAGCATATCAAAAATCTTATCAAGTGAATATTTAGGGCTTTTAAGTAAAATTCTTAATATGGCACCATTAAAATAAAGCTTAACGCGATCATTTAATAAAAAGAGCTCATTAGATAGCCTGTCTAGCATTTTTCCAAATATTTTAATCGTATTTCTCTCATCATTATTAGGAATTATAATAATGAACTTATCACTATCATAATGATAAATTGAGGCTTTAAAATCATTTCGCATTCCATCAAGCTTTAAGCCTATAGCTTTAATTAAATCATTATGAAACCTTAAGCCATAAACGTCATTATATTTCTTAAAGTCCTTCGCATCCATAAGCATAATACTAAATTTCTTCGTTTTATAAAGCTCTGCTAAATCATTTTCAAGCGCCTTAACCGATTTAATATTAACTAAAGAATCACTGAAGGACGCCTTAATTAGCTCATTCTCCTCATTAGCCCGTTTGGTAATATCCTCAATTGAGATAACAGCTATAAGACTTGATTTTAACTCATAGACGTTTATATAGCTTTCCATAAGCCTTTTATCATTTAAGGAATAAATTAAGCTTTTATTTTTGACCTCACCTGAGGCTAAAGCCTCTATTAACCCCTTAAATTCCGCTCTTGATGAGGAGGAAATTAGATCATAAAATTCATCTAGACGAATAATATTAATATTTATATTTAAAATACGAGTCGCTACATCATTTAAATACATGACATTATCAAGCATTTTAATATAGCCAGTACTTTGATTAGAAAGATAAAAATCCTTAAGCCTTTCATCAAGCGTAATATCATCATGATCAATTTGACGCTTAATAAATTCGCTTAGGATATATGCAAATGTCTTTAAAAGCTCATAATCAATATTTTGAAGCTCCTCCCTAAAGAAAAAGGCAATCGCACCTAAGGGACGTGAGCCTAAAAAAGGAAAGACAATTTTCAAAGAATAGATTGATTCCTTTAGGGTTATGATATCAAAATCGACTTCCGTTGAAAAATATTCATCAAAGCTATGATAGGATTTATAAAGCATTGAATCCTTTATACTAGCTTCATTTTTGAATGACTTATCGTATAATCTACCATCCTTAAACTGATATCCTAAAAGGCCCTCCTGCTTTTTATAAATTATTTGGGCCTCCGCAAATTTAACCTGCTTGTTAATTTCTATTAAAGCCTTTCTAATTGGCTCTCTTTGGCTTTTGCTTATTTCATTTAAGGCTAAAATTGATGCGTTTAATATTTTATAATAGCCTGAGGCATAGGTATTTAGGGTTACATCAATATGAGGCTTAAGCTCTGCTTTGGCTAGAACAGATTCCTTTTCTCCTTCCTTTTGGGCTTCCTTTTTTTCACTCTTAGAAGACTCTACTTCATCTTTTTTACTATTTTCCTCAAATTGGCTTATAATATCAAGCTTCTTTTGAATTTGTTTAGAAGCTGGCTTTTTTTCATTTAAAGGAGCTTCTTCCTCATTATTTGTCTTTTGAAGCTCTTCTTCAATAAGCTCAATCGAATAATTATTATTTAAGCGCTTATAAAGCTCAAGGGTCGTTTCTAAATAAGAAATTCTAAATTTCTTTTGCGCTCTTAGGGCAATTTCTTGGAAATTTGAATCAACAATAGAGGCCTTTCTAAGCTCATTTTGGGCCATAAAATATTTAATACAAATATTGGCATAATAGGTTTTTTCATTATCCGTCAAATTTTCCTCCAGCTTTTTAACTGCAAAGCTATAGGCATCGATGATATTATTTTCTAAAAGAAATTGGCATTTATAATAATCAATTTTTGCAAGCTTTTCATCATTATGTGTCTTAAGATAAAAGTCCTTAACCTTTTGATAATATTTATCAAAATCGGCTTTATTATTTTCATTAAATGAAAATTCAATTAATCTTTCATAAATTTCAAGTAGATCATTTTCATTAATATTTTCCTCAAGATAAATAAGAATTTGTCTTTTTTCATTTAAAATATCGCCAACAAAGCGATAATATTCAATCATATCCCTAATATATTTATCATGGTCAATTAAAAGTAAATGCTCCTCCTTAATTTTAATATATTTTAATGCATTTTGGGAATCATTTAGCTCATAATAAATATCCTTAAGGATATCACAAAGAGTAATTACCTCTTCATTTTTAAGCATCCATAGCTTTCGTTCAAGAGGAAGGAGAATTTTTAAAGCCTCATCATCATTTTTAAGTGAATGGAGGATGGAAGCCTTATAGCAAACTGCCATATAATATTCATTTGAATCAACAGCAAGCTTTTGAATATATTTATCAATTTTCTTTACTGTATCCTTTGATGCATCAAGTCTTTTTAAGGCTTCAAAATCCATTTATTTCACCTTCATTCAAAATCGTTTTTTAAAATAGGTACTCCCTTTTCAATTAAAATATAGCTACCATTTTTTAATGATCCTGGATTTAAAAGATAATGATCATTAATCTCTTCTAAAAGGGGAGAATGGCTATGTCCAAATAAAATATATTTACAATCAAGCTCAAGGCCACGATAATATATATTATCATAGCGTAACTTTACATTATATAAATGTCCATGCGTAAGAAGCATTTTTCCATAGATTGAATCAAGAACGATTTCATCCTTACCCTCAAAATCACAATTTCCTTTTACTACAATCGCATTCATCTTTTTTAGGAGGGCAAGATCTCCTTGCGCATCTCCTAAATGAATGATTTGATATCCAGGGTATCTTAAAAATAAATCTAAAAGCTTTGATCCAATGCTATGAGTATCAGATATTACGAGATAATTCATTTAAATATACACCTAATCCTTCTGTAGCGATATGTCGATGAGAAATCTTATTTTTTTCATCCATCGAAAGCTCAGCCATTGTTTTATTTAAGCTTGAAATATAAAAATAAGGATCATATCCAAAGCCATTAGAGCCTCTTGCTTCCTCAATTATTTCTCCCCAAATTTGTCCATTAAAATAATGAGCACTACCATCATAGTAGCAAATAGCACATTCATAGTAGGCTCTTCTATCTGTCTTACCTGCCATTTTCTTAATCAAAAGCGCATTATTTTTCTTATCATCACATTCTTCTCCTGCAAAGCGATGTGAATAAATACCGGGTGCTCCATCAAGGGCAGGTACACATAAGCCAGAATCATCGGCAATTGTCGGAATATGATATAAATTATAGATTGTTTGAGCCTTAATTAAAGCATTTTCGTTAAATGACGATCCTGTTTCTTCAATTTCGGCGTTAAAGCCAATATCCTTAAGTGACAGAATTTCTACATCATTAAGCATTCCTTTAATTTCTGCAATTTTATTTTTATTACTAGATGCCATAATTAATTTCATAAAATCAACCTCTATTTCGTATTTATTTTAACACAAATTAGGATTCGTTTAAAGTATAAAGCGAACCATTTAAATTAAGCTTTATTAAATTAAAAAGATAATTGAATTCATCATTTTCAAGGTCGACACTAACCTCATAATTTGAAACATGTAATTCAATATCACTTTTCTTTTCAATATAGCTTATTATATTAGTATCATTAATTATTAAATAGTCAATTTTAATATAATCATCCTCAAGCAAATAAAGTCTTCTTCTTTTGCCGTTTATATCAACTAAATGATACAAATCCTGCTCCATATTAAAAATACTTTCATCAGTATAAAGAATGTCAAAATTATTCGCAATTATTCTTAAATTAATAAAGCCTTGGGTTAGATATGATTCATAAAGGAGTCTAAAAAAGCCTTCATTTATTATATTAAGGTTTGTAAAAAGTGTTAAAGACTTATCATCAATCTCATAAGCATTTAGCTTTGTTGAGGCCAAGGCATAGGTATTGCTTCCAAATGGAAGGGCATTTTGCTTAAGGGTATAGTATAAAAAAACATCCTCAATCGGATTAGAGGCCTCTAAATATTTTCCTTTAATGGTGCCATTAAAATCAAAGAAAACAATCTCTTCATTGTAATTTGACATTTGCGCATCAATTTCATTTTTTTGCCAGTAAAGACAAAAGATAGCTGTAATACCTAAAAATAGAATGAAATAATAAAATAAAAGCTTTTTCATTTTTATCACCATAAATTTATATGAATTATATTCATCTAATATGATATAATAGCATTAGAGGTGATTCTATGATAAAAATAAAAGGATATTTTAAGGATAAGGAAAATATTCTAGCAATTGCTTTAATTCTTTATTATTTTTTAATTATGAAGGGAGGATCTTGGCTTACATCCTTTTTAATAAATAAGCTTTTTTCCTATGAAACACTCGAAAAATATAATTTAGCCTTTAATATTGGCATAAATGTAATTATATATGTCATGTTAGGAGCCCTTATTATTCCTATGTCCTTAAAATATATTAAAAAAAGCTATGAAATATCAAGCTATAATACCCAAATAACAGCTAAAAGAATTTCATATGGGCTTCTAATAATGTATTTAGTTAGCTTTTTATCATCTTTAGTATCAGCGGCTCTTTCAGATGCAACATCTGCTAATCAGGATAGTATTAACGCTATGATTTCATCAAGCCTAGGCTTTTTATCCCTATTTATTATAATTGGCTTTATTGGTCCAATTGTTGAAGAATTAATTTTTAGAAGAGCCCTTTTCCAGGTCTTTAAAAATAATACTCTATCAATTGTTATTTCTTCTCTTTCCTTTGGTCTTTTACATATGACAAATCAAGGCGGTAGTGCCAAGGATTTTATTGCCGTACTAATTCCATATGTTACAGCTGGTCTTGTATTTAGCTCTCTTTATGTAAAAAGCAATAGAAACATTCTTGTCCCTATTGCTTGTCATATTACTAATAACACTTTATCATTATTAATTTTAGCTTTTAGCTCTGGCTTAATTCACTAATGATAGCTTTAAAATTGTAAAATTTAGCATAATCAAGAGGTGTATATCCATATACATCTCTTTTATTTTTTCTAATTATCGTTTTTAATGATTTTACATCATTAAGTCTGTTTAAAATAACCCCTACATGAAGAGCATATTTTTTCAAGTAATCGAGATAATCAAAATCGTAAGCCCTTTGCTCAATATAGCTTGATACCTTACTTGAAGTTATATCTAATACTTGCTCATCATATTTATTTTTTATATCAAGAAGGCAGTGATTAAAAAGGAGGAGCTTTATAATTTCTAGATTCTCTCTTCTGCTTGCTAAAAATAGAGGCGTTTCTCCATTATTATTTTGTTTATTTACCAGAAAGTGAAATTGACATAGATATTTAGCAGCTTCTAAATTTCCTAAAAACGCAGCTCTATGAAGGAGAGTTTCACCATGGTCATTTTCGATTTCTAAGGGATTGGAGCTCTTTAAAAAGGATAGGCATAGCTCTTCTTTCAAATATAGGGCATAAAATTCAATTCCCTCGTTTAATTTATTTTTTAAATTAGTGCTGGCTCTAGCCTCTAATAAAATTCTTACCATTAGCTCTCGTCCAAGCCTCATGGCTAGCATTATGGGGCTTTCTAAATCCTTATTTTGAAGATTAAGATTGGCTCCACTTTTAATAATAAGCTTAAACATTGCTAATCTATTGTATAAAATAGAAAAATGAAGAGGTGTATTACCAGCTTCATTTACTCTATTTATATCAATTGAATTTAAAACTAAATAGTTAGCAATATCACTATCATTATTAAAAATAGCTAAATGAAGAAGACTATTTTTATTTTCATCGCAAGCATTTATATTTGAAAACTTTAAGTTCTCCTTTAGGCCCGTAAGATCATGATTTTTAACTATTTTAATTAAATCCATATTATCTAAGCTTGTCCTTTAAAAGCTTTCCAACCTTAAAGGCTGGCGTTTTTTGACAAGGAATATCAATTCTTTCCCCTGTACGTGGATTTACTCCGGATCTAGAAACACGATTTCTTGTTTCAAAAGTCCCAAATCCTGAAAGAACCACCTTTTCACCCTTTGCTAAATTATCTGCAATTAAATCTAAGAAGCAATCAATTACATCCTCAGCTTCTTTTCTTGTAACATCAAGGCGATTTGTAACTTCATAAACTAATTCTGATTTATTCATTATTTTGTCTCCTTTGTTTCAATTTCTGTTCCATCGGCAAAAACCAATTTCTCTGGTCTAGATGAAGATACATATGTATATTGACCCTTTTGCTCTAGATTAATTGGTTGATTTCCAGAATAAGCAGTAAAGCTTGGAATTACGTAGGCAACTTCTGGTGATGAAACGGCCTTCTTAGCATCAATTTGTAAAATATAAGTATTATCACTTGCAATATAATATTTATAGCTAACAATATATGTTCCTGAAACATCAGCAATTGTTTTATTTCCACTAATCTTTGGATTTTTTTCAAAGTATGTAAACCAGAATTTCTTAACCGCGAAGCAATCACTTGAGGTGCTTAGAGGATTATTGTTTTCATCGGTTGTTTTACGATAATAAAAGAAAACATCATCTATCTCAATTCGGTTATATTCTTCCTTATCGAATTTTCTTACAATTTCCTTGCAGGCCATACTTTCAGAAAAACTAAAGGCAAATTTAGAATTAGCCCAATAAAATAAAAAGGCAAAGCCTATTAAAAATACTAAAAAAATCATTGTTTTAAGATGCCTTTTTAGCATTATAATTAAAAAGATAATCGCAACAACAATACCAACTGCTAGTAAAATCCATTTCCAGTCAGTAGCTATATCAAAATCTGTAAAAATATTTAGCAGCATAATATACCATCCTTTCTTCTTTAGATAAATTATACAACATTTAGAATATTAGTAAAGACGAAAAAAATCATTTTTTGTAAAATCATTCGCTAATTAAAATGTCATTTCCTTTAATTTTTATAAACTCATTAGAAAAGCGATAGCTAAAATTATTAATTGCTAAATTTTTAGCACCCTTCGCTAATAAGGCATTAAGCGGTCCTTCAATAATTCCATATCCCTCTGCAGGTCTTAAATCATGGGTATTTTGTTCCCAATTAGATTTTTGATGAATATAAAGGCTTATATTATTTAAGCTTATATCACTGATATTACCATATTTATTAGTATAAATAAAAATACCATTTTCCGTATCAGCACTTATATTATCAAACGAAATATTAGAAATTATGCCAAGTTCATTTTCTTTAAAACGATTTAAGCAGGTAATAGCGATTGGTTCAGCCTTACCCCAGTAGGTAAGTGAGCAAAAGCGACGTAAATCCATTGTAATATTACTAAATTTAATATTTTTTATATTTCCCTCATCCCTTAGCTGGAAGGAAATACCACGATTTGATCTAAGAATTCTAATATCGTGAATATTAAAATCTATAAAGTCCGAAACAGATTCAGTACCAAATTTAATTCCGGCTGATGTTGATATAATAGTACAATTATAAACCTCTACATTTTGACATTCACCATATTTTTTACCATTTCTTGTGCATTTAAAGACAATACCATCATCAGCTGCTTCAATATAGCAATTTCTTATAATTAAATTTTTACAATGGTCTGGATCAATTCCATCACAATTTGCCATTTTTAAATTATTAAAAATATGAATACCATCAATTAAAATATCCCTTGATCCTACCAAATGAACGGTTCAAAAGGCGCTTCTTCTTAAGCTAATATTTAAAATTTTAACATTTTGACATTCCTTAATAAAGATTAAGGGAACACGTGGATAATAGGCTCCATCAATAAAATACTTGGTCTTCTTACCATAGAAATTTTCTTCACTGCCATCAATAATACCATCGCCCTCAATCGTAATATTCTTAACATTTACGGCTCGAATAAAGCCCTCCTTAGGCTCGCCATCGTATTCACAATCCTCAAAGCTTGGCTTATCAAGGCCCTTATTTAAAGCCTTAGATATTAAAAGCTTGGACCTATCATCCGTCATTTTTAGAATTGCATACTTCTCAAAATAAAGGCTAACATTACTTTTTAATATAATTGTACCAGCTATATAGCTATGATTAGCACTAAAAATAACTCGGCCCTGATTTTTAGATGCGTCACTTATCGCTTCATTAATCGCAAGCGTTACATCCTTATATTTTAAAATATAATCATCAACTAAAAAATCCATTTTACACCATCCATTTTTTACTAACTATTTTTTTCATATCTTTTCAAATATTAGGCATCATATAATTGGTGAGCCTATGCAAACAAAAAGAATTATAAGTAGCTCTTTAATTATTTCATCCTTAAGCTATTTAGGAATAGAATTTATTTCTATTTTAAAATCAAGAGCGAGGCTTAAGGGCTATTTTCATACTATATCTGAGCTATCTACGCCCATTGGTCAAAGATATAGTAGCCTTCCTTCAAGCTTTTCTCCGCTTTCTAATATCTTTAATAGTATTCTAGTTATTAATGGTATTATCTATTTTATTGGTATTGGATACTATATTTTAAAATTTATTAAAAAGCCAGCAAAGCCCTATTTATTTATTCTATCCTCGATAACTGGTATTTGTACTATTCTTGTAGGCTTCTTTCATTCTTCAACAAGTCCCAAATTTATTCACTATGCAGCTTCCTTTTTAGTCTTCTTTTGTGGTAATTTACTTATTTTTATACTAGGACTAATTAAAAAAAGACCGTTCTATAGCTATTTAGCTATCATAGGAATAGGAGGAACAGCTCTTTCCTTCCTACTACCCCATAATGTTTATGGCTTAGCAGAAAGAATGGGTATATATTCGCTTCTTATTTTTGAATTTATAACAGGCCTTGAAATGATTAAAACAAGTAAAAATAAATACCTAAAAAATGCGTAATCACACCTAAAAGCACAAAGATATGCCAAATAAAATGCGCCGCCTTCTTACCTCGCATGACAAAAGGGATCATACCTATTGTATAAACAAGGCCTCCGGCTAAAATAAACCAAAAGAATTTAATATTATGCTGTATCCATCCTGGAACAAGCATTAAGGCTGACCAGCCTATTAAAAAGTATAAAGGAAAATGAAGCCATTTTAGGCGACCTGGGCCAAAAATTCCTACCATAGTAATTCCAATTACAATAATAGCCCACATTAAGCAAAACCATACAATACTTAAAATAGGATGATATTGATAAAAATCAATAAGCAATATTGGAGAGAAGGTACCACCAATTAAAAGATATATAGAGGAGTAATCAAATCTACGCCAAATTCTTTTAACCGTAATTCCCCATTTATAGGAATGGTATAGGCAAGACATTGTCATCATTAAAATCATTGAAACGCCATAAAAGATAGC
>ERZ780070.515-NODE-515-length-16808-cov-7.034083_pt1 | contig 16808 bp, 15 predicted proteins | sample MGYA00511577_ERZ780070 | MGnify/ENA primary metagenome ERZ780070 (study PRJEB29588, sample SAMEA2162530) | human gut metagenome | biome: human gut; feature: human-associated habitat; material: faeces | place: Denmark | collected 2008/2010 ...
AACAACTGATAAAAAGATTACATATGTGACAGATGTGGCAGGAGAAATGTCGCAGGTATTAGAATCATATGAGAAAACTAATGGCGGAAAGAAGATACATACAGTCTATGTATATGGTAACGGTCTGATATACAGTTATAATGATGAAGCAGACAGCACAACATCCGATAATAAAGTACAAGATTTATCATCTGACAAATCATCAGATAAAGATACGTATGGTACAACATACTATCATTACAATAATATTGGAAGCATCACAAAGTTAACTGACAATAATGGAAATGTAACCCAAAGCTATGAATATGGTGCTTATGGTGAAGTTCTAAGTGGAGATACGAAGATAACACCATTCTTATATAATGGCCAGCTAGGTGTAATTACGAATGAAAAAATAGTGTTAGAAGTAATTGACAGAATATTTCAAAACTGATATAGTACATAACTAAGTGATGACAGAAATTACAAATGACAATTGAATAGAATACCTGTAAAAGGGAGTAGCCGGCATACAAATGTTGTGTGTACGATGTCGACATACCCGATATGAAAATATCCGTATCGTAATTAAATGGCGAGACTTTGATAAAATTTATGAGTGACAGTGATGATAATCATAGATTTTATGAAGTCTCGTTTTTTGCATTTTCAATTCAATTTTATTTTGGAAGTTGCTGATTTTTAGATGAATGATTGTTTCAGGGCGAAAACAATTAGTATTCAATTAGTATTATGGCAAGTGGAAAATCAGTTATATGAATTTATGAATTTCTCAAAGCTAAATCGCTGACAAGTCGCCCGGGAAAGAGGTAAAATATGAATTTCTTAATCAATTTAGTTCTATTGGTTGTGGGTTTTGTCCTGCTTATTAAGGGTGCAGATTATTTCGTAGAGGGTGCATCTAAAATTGCTGATAAATTAGGAATACCACAGTTAGTAATAGGACTTACAATAGTAGCATTTGGTACATCAGCACCAGAGGCTGCTATAAGTATAAGTTCAGCAATTAAAGGAAATACGGGAATTGCAATTGGTAATATAATAGGAAGTAATATAATGAATATTCTTCTGATACTTGGTATTACATCTTGTATAACGGTCCTTAAAGTAGCTAAGTCTACAGTTTATTATGAGATTCCTTTTGTAATATTTATAACAACTGTTTTAGTTGTTATAGGTGGAACTCAGGGTAAGTTAGGTTTCATATCAGGAATAATTTTATGGGCATTATTTATTCTTTTCTTTGTATATCTGATTAAAATGGCTAAGAGTGGCAAGTCAGACGGAATCGTAGAAGAGGGCGAAGCCTACGATGGAAAGAAAGATTCAATGATAAAATTAATATTTATTACATTAGCCGGTATGGCAGCAATTGTTATAGGTAGTGACCTGACAGTTGATGGGGCAACAGAAATAGCTAAGATTCTTGGTATAAGCGACAGAATTATCGGACTTACAATAGTTGCATTTGGTACATCACTTCCTGAATTAATCACATCAGTGACAGCAGGAATAAAGGGAAAAGCTGATATTGCCATAGGTAATATTGTAGGAAGTAATATATTTAACATTCTGTTTGTATTAGGTACAACCAGTCTTATCAAATCAGTACCATACAGCACGAACTTTGTAATTGATGGAATTGTTGCGATTGCAGCAGCGGTATTATTATTCTTAGGAGTAGTGAGAAAGAAACAGCTAGGCAGAATGGCGGGAATAATAATGTTAATCGCTTATGCAGGATATTTTGCATATCTTATAGTGGGTTAGAAATTACAGAAACTATAATTTTAAATAAATGATATCCGGATTAGTATTCAGCTTCGTTAAGATTATGCTTGGTTTATCTGATATAAAATTAGTTTAAAGAGCGGTTTAAAGAGTGGTTAAGATATTAATATATGCTGATTAAGTGAATAGATTTCAATAGACTTTACATTTAATCAGACGTTATATTATGTCTTGCCACTTTTTGTTTATTTGACAGGAGAACATTGCTTAAAGTGGCATATAATATTGTATAGTATATTCTTTTTAGCTAAATTCTTTGATATTTTCCTACTTATGTAGTATACTTATTAGACATTTGTGAAATTATGGCTATCTTCCATATATTTTGTATTTGTTTAGCGTATATTAAAATATATTTTCAGAAATGAGGATTAATATGGATAATTCATGCAAAAATAATAAAATAACAGAAAACGAACAGCAGCTAATTGACACAGTTGCAAAGATTACAGATAATTATAGAAATTCAGAATTACTTTGCCTTAATAAGACAATGCGTCTGCCTAGCAGAAATGAAATTATAGGAATAATCAAAGATTTAAGAAGAATCATTTTCCCGGGATATTTCGAGGACTTTAATCTTAGTTATTCATTTGCAGATTATTTTGTTGGAAATGAATTAGTAAATATAAAAGACAGACTTAATAAACAGGTCTTATTAGCGATGAGCTACGAGAATGAAAAGGGATTAAGTGATGAAGAGATTGAGAAACAGTCAGAAACCATATCACTTAATTTCATTAAGAAATTACCATACATACAGAATATGCTTCTTATGGATGTTCAGGCAGGCTTTGACGGTGACCCTGCGGCTAAGAGTAAAGAGGAAATAATCTCATCTTATCCGGGATTATTTGCAATATATGTATACAGACTTGCACATGAACTCTATGTTCAGAATGTTCCTTTCATACCTAGAATTATGACAGAGTATGCACATGGCAAGACAGGAATTGATATTAACTCAGGTGCAACAATTGGCAAATATTTCTTCATCGACCATGGTACAGGAGTGGTAATCGGAGAGACGACTATAATAGGTGATTATGTTAAATTATATCAGGGTGTTACTCTTGGTGCATTATCTACCAGAAGTGGCCAGCAGCTTAGAGACGTGAAGAGACATCCTACAATAGAAGATAATGTTACAATATATTCAGGTGCTTCGGTTCTTGGAGGAGAAACAGTAATTGGAAAAGGTACGGTAATCGGGGGAAATGCATTCATAACTGCATCAATTCCTGCTAATACTAAGGTTAGTGTAATTAATCCTGAATTAAAGATGAAAGACGGCAATAAAGATAGCAAGGAAAATACTCCTTGGGAAATATAGTAAAAAGGAGTTTTAAGGAAAATGAAATCATTAATGAAATACTTAAAGGATTATAAGAAAGAATGTGTATTAAGTCCTTTATTTAAGTTGTTAGAAGCAACATTTGAATTATTTGTGCCATTAGTAATGGCGGCAGTAATTGACAAAGGTATCGGGCATGCAGATAAGCCATATATAGTTAAGATGTGTCTTGTCTTAATTGCTTTAGGTATAATCGGACTTGTATGCTCTATTACGGCACAGTTCTTTGCAGCAAAGGCAGCAGTAGGTTTTGCAACAAAGTTACGTCATTCATTATTTGGACATATCCAGTCATTATCATTTTCAGAGATAGATACTCTCGGGACATCAACACTTATAACCAGAATGACGAGTGATGTTAATCAGGTACAAAATGGTGTTAACTTAGTTCTTCGTCTGTTACTTCGTTCACCATTCGTAGTTGTTGGTGCGATGGTAATGGCATTTACAATAGATGTGAAAGCTGCATTAATATTTGTTGTGGCAATTCCATTACTTTGTATTGTTGTATTTGCAATAATGTTTGTAAGTATTCCATTATATAAGAAAGTTCAGGCAGGACTTGACAGAGTATTACTTGGAACAAGAGAGAATCTTACAGGTGTAAGAGTAATCAGAGCATTTAATAAAGAGAAAGATGAAGTAGAAAGATTTAATGAAAGCAATGCGGCACTTACTAAGATACAGATGTATGTTGGACGCATTTCAGCATTGATGAATCCAATTACTTATATAATTATTAATGGCGGTATCGTGGCACTTATCTATGTTGGAGCGATAAGAGTAGACAGCGGTGCAATAAGTCAGGGACAGGTTGTCGCACTTGTAAACTATATGTCACAGATACTTGTAGAAGTTGTCAAGGTTGCGAACTTAATTATTTCGTGTACAAAAGCACTTGCGAGTGCTAACAGAATAGAGAGTATATTCGATGTAAAAGCATCAGTATGCGATAAGACAGAAGTTATGCTTGGTGACAATTCATCAGAATACGCAGTAGAATTTAATAATGTATATCTTAAATACAAAGATGCAGGTGAAGATGCACTTAGTAATATTGACTTCAAGGTTAAACGTGGTGAAACAGTTGGTATCATAGGTGGTACAGGCTGTGGTAAATCTTCAATCGTTAATCTGATTCCGCGTTTCTATGATGCAACAGGCGGAGAAGTTAAGGTAAATGGTGTAAATGTCAAAGACCAGCCTGTAGAGAAGTTAAGAGATATTGTCGGAATGGTTATGCAGAAAGCTGTTCTGTTCAAAGGTACAATCAGAGATAATATGAAATGGGGAAATGAAAATGCAACAGATGCAGAAATCTATGATGCATTAGACATTTCACAGTCCAGAGAATTCGTTGAACAGAAGCCTGATAAATTAGATGAAATGATTGAACAGGGCGGTAAGAACCTTTCAGGCGGTCAGAAACAGAGACTTACAATTGCAAGAGCATTAGTGAAGAAACCACAGATTCTTATATTAGATGACAGTGCATCAGCACTTGACTTTGCTACAGATGCGAAGCTCAGAAAAGCCATTGCATCTATGGAAGGTAAGATGACAGTATTTATCGTATCACAGAGAACATCTTCCATTCAGCATGCAGATAAAATAGTAGTATTAGATGACGGACAAATCGTTATGATTGGAACTCACGAAGAACTTCTTGAAAAATGTGAGGAATACAGAGAAATTCATTATTCTCAGATATCTAAAGATGAAAAGGGAGGTAAATAATTATGGCTAAGAATAATAAATCAGGCTATTCACAGTCTAAAACACTTAAAGAAGTGCTTAAATATATCAAAAAATATATGTTTTATGTAGTTTTGTCTGTGATATTTGCAGCAGTTACGGTAGCTATGACACTTTATGTACCTATCCTTACAGGTGATGCCATAGATTTGATTGTTGGAAAAGGAAATGTAGATTTTTCGGCAGTATATGCAATTGTTAAGAAGATAATAATAGTAGTCGGTTTAACAGCATTGTCACAATGGATAATGAACATTTGCAATAATAAGATAACTTATGGAGTAATCAGAGATATAAGAAAGGATGCATTCGAGAAATTAGAGATTCTTCCATTAAAATACATTGATTCACATTCACACGGAGATATAGTGAGTCGTGTAATTACAGACGTTGATACATTTGCAGATGGTTTGTTAATGGGATTTACACAGCTATTCACAGGTGTTATTACGATTCTTGGAACTCTTATATTTATGCTTACCATAAATGTCAAGATAACTTTTGTAGTTGTACTTATTACACCTATATCATTATTTGTTGCAAGTTTTATAGCGAAGAAAACTTATCGAATGTTCAGACTTCAGTCTGAAACAAGAGGTGAACAGACTGCGCTTATTGATGAAATGATTGGTAACCAGAAAGTTGTTCAGGCATTTGGACACGAAGATGAAGCTTTAGAACAGTTTGATGAGATTAATGGACGTTTACAGAAATGGTCTTTAAAGGCAATATTCTTCTCATCAATTACTAATCCATCAACAAGATTTGTAAACAGTTTAGTATATACAGGTGTCGGAATAACAGGTGCATTTACGGTAATTACTAATCCTGCATTTACGGTTGGACAGTTATCTTGCTTCTTAAGTTATGCTAACCAGTATACAAAGCCATTTAATGAAATCTCTGGTGTTGTAACAGAACTCCAGAATGCACTTGCGTGTGCGGCAAGAATATTTGAACTTATTAAAGAAGAACCACAGATTCCTGATAATGAGGATGCAAGGGTTCTTAAGGATACAGATGTAGATGGCGCGTTAGAATTAGAAAATGTATATTTCTCATACGTTCCTGAGAAGAAACTCATTGAGAATTTCAATCTCTCAGTCAAACCTGGTGAGAGAGTGGCGATAGTAGGACCTACAGGTTGTGGTAAATCTACTGTAATTAACCTGCTTATGCGTTTCTATGATGTGAATAGTGGAAGCATTAAGGTAGAGGGGACAGACATAAGAAATATCACAAGAGACAGCCTTAGAAGTTCATATGGAATGGTATTACAGGAAACCTGGTTAAAAGAGGGAACTATTCGTGAAAATCTCTGTATGGGTAAACCTGATGCTACAGAGGAAGAAATGATAGTGGCAGCTAAAGCATCACATGCCCATAGCTTTATTAAGAGATTAAAAGATGGATATGACACATATATTACAGAAGATGGTGGAAGTCTCTCACAGGGACAGAAACAGCTTTTATGTATAGCGAGAGTAATGCTCTGCTTACCACCAATGCTTATACTTGATGAAGCAACATCATCAATAGACACCAGAACTGAACAGAAGATACAGAGTGCATTTGCAAAGATGATGAAAGGAAGAACAAGCTTCATAGTTGCACATCGTCTCTCAACCATTAAGGAAGCAGATACAATCTTAGTTATGAAAGACGGTAGCGTAATCGAACAGGGTAATCATGAGGAATTGTTAGCGAAGAATGGATTTTATGCTAATCTTTATAATAGCCAGTTCGCAAAATAGAAAGAAGGAAACAAATTGAGTAATCTCATATACAGCCTGAATGCAACTATGCCAGTATTCTTAGTTATGGTTGTAGGCTATTTCTTAAGAAGAACTGGAATGTTAAATGAAGAATATATAAAGGTATCGAATAAATTTAATTTTAATGTAACACTACCATGTCTTTTGCTTCTTAATATGATGGATTGTGATATCAAAAATACATTTGATGGCAAATATGTTCTATATTGTGCGTTTTCAACCATAATATGCATAACTGTTATCTGGACACTTGCGAAGCTTTTCTGCAAGAAGAAAAATGCTTCTGATAAAAATATAGTTGGTGAATTTGTCCAGGGGGCATATCGTGGAAGTGCTGCCATACTTGGAATCGCACTTTTACAGAATATAAGTGGAAATGCTAAGATGGCACCACTTATGATGCTTGGTTCAGTTCCTCTATATAACATATTTGCGGTAATTGTACTGACGTTTGAATCACCCGATATGAAAGAAAATGAACTTGGTAAGAATCTTAAGAAAGCGGTAAAGGGAATTTGTACGAATCCTATTATACTTAGTATACTTGGCGGAATGATTTTATCATATTTCGATATTACATTTCCGAAGATAATGTATAAGACTATTAACAGTATCGGCTCACTTACCTCGCCTATGGCATTAATTGCAATTGGTGCAGGCTTTGAGGGAAGAAAAGCAATTAAGAAATTAAAACCTACCATAATTGCCACAACGATTAAGTTAGTAATACAGCCATTGATATTCTTACCAGTTGCAGTAGCGATGGGTTTTGAACCTGAGAAGATTGTAGCTGCACTTATAATGCTTGGAGCACCAACAACAGCGACGAGTTACATAATGGCTAAAAATATGAATCATGAAGGTGTGCTTTCATCAAGTATTGTAGTATTAACAACACTTATGTCAGCATTTACCATAACGGCATGGATATTTATATTGAGAACAATGGGTTATATTTAAAATAAATATTTATTTTTAATAAGAATTAGGTTATAATTATTCCAAATGAAAAATTGGAGGTATACAATTGCTTTTTGTAAAGACAGAAGAATTAAAGCAGGGAATGCGTCTGGCTAAACCAATATATAGTAAAACAGGCGTATTGTTGTATGGTAGGGATACGAAATTAACAGAGCAGGGTATAGCCAGTATAAAGAATTTTGATTTGATTGGAATATATATATTAGAGCCGGCAGAACCATTACCACCTATGTCTGATGAAGATGTGGAATTTGAAAGATTTCAGGCAATGGCTGTGTTTGGAATTAAAGAGGACTTACAGGCATTAGTAAGTAGAAAAGAACCAAAGAATTTAGAGAAAATGGCTGATTTAATAATAGCTACATATGGAAGAGGATACAAGAAGATTAATTTCACACAGAATCTCAGGAGTCCTGAAGATTATGTATATAAACATTCGTTAAATGTAGCAATACTATGTGCATTGATTGGCAGAAATATGAATGAAAGCTATAATGATATGCGAGAATTAGTTATGGCAGCACTTATTCATGATGTCTTGTTATTATTAGTCGATAATAAGATAGCATGCAGTAACGAATATAATGATGATGACAGGGAATCTGTAAGAATTGCGTTTGCAGAGGAGAATAATATGTTAGAGATGGCTAACATACCTCAGGGAATAAGACGTATAATTGCGACTGTACAGAGAGAAGTATATGGACTTGGCAGTAATGTCTATGAGGGCAGAGAGAAGAATCTGACTACCCAGGCTAAGATACTTATTTTAGCTGATACTTATGACCGGCTTACAGCTATGAAGTTAGATGAAGAGCCAACTTCAGAATTCAGAGTTGTTAAGAGTCTGTATGAGGGTAATTCGGTGGACCGTAAACTTATAAATGCTTTGACTGCATCTATAAATATACTTAACCCTGGTGTGTGCGTAGAACTTACTAACGGAGAAAAAGGGCTTGTACTTACTGAGAACAGGGACAACTTATTAAAGCCTGTGGTTCTTGGCTTTAACAATAATAAAGTCTATAATTTAGAACAGACCAATGAGTCGGTACAGATTAAAGACATTATGAAGACTATGGATAACAGAACCATAATAGATAAGAAAACACTTGAAGAAGCAATACGTGATTAATGAAAGGAGTAATATGTCAGGATTATTAATCAGAAATGGAAGATTAATTGATGCTAAGAATAAAATAGATGAGATAACAGACATCTATATTGAGAATGACAAAGTATCTAGAATATGTAAGAAGATAGAAGAAAATGAAGTTGCAAAAGATACAGAGGTAATAGATGCAGCAGGCTGTTATGTAATGCCAGGCTTAATAGATTTACACGTACATTTAAGAGACCCGGGATTAACATATAAGGAGACAATAGAAACAGGAGCAAAGGCAGCGGCAAGAGGTGGAGTTACGACTATATGTCCTATGCCTAATACTAAGCCGCCTACGGATACCCCTGGGAAAGTAGAAGAGATAGTAAGAAGAGCTGCTAAAGAAGCAGTAATTACTGTTCTGCCTGTTGGTGCAGTCACAATAGGTCAGGAGGGCAAGGAACTTACTGACATAGAGGGAATGAAGAAAGCAGGAATATGTGCCATAAGTGAAGATGGCAAGTCAGTTATGGACTCTAATATATATCGTGATGCGATGAATTTAGCAAGAAAATGCGATATACCTGTTATGGCCCACTGCGAAGATATTAACCTTGTGGCAGGCGGTGTCATGAATAAGGATTCTAAGGCAGAAGAACTTGGCCTAAAAGGAATAAGTAATGCTGTAGAGGACATTATTGTTGCAAGAGATATCTTACTTGCTAAGGAGACTAAAGCTAAATTACATCTTTGCCATTGTTCAACTGCTGACAGTGTACGAATGATTAAGGAAGCAAAGGAAGATGGCATATCAGTAACAGGTGAGGTTTGCCCACATCATTTTATATTATCAACAGATGATATTAAGGAAGATGACGGCAATTATAAGATGAATCCACCTCTTAGAAGCAAAGCTGATGTTGAGGCATTAAGAGAGGGACTTATGAATGGAATTATGGACGTTATCTCAACAGACCATGCCCCACATAGTGAAGAAGAGAAGAGCAGAGGATTTGAAAAATCACCATTTGGTATAGTCGGATTAGAGACTTCAGCATCTCTTACACATACAGAATTAGTATTAAAAGGATATCTTACACCTATGCAGATGGTAGAGAAGATGAGCTATAATCCTGCCAAAGTCTTAGGAATAGACAGAGGAAGCATAGAAGAGGGTAAGATTGCAGATATTATGATTTTCAATCCTGATAAAGAATATGTCATTGATGTGAATGATTTCGCATCAAAAGGTAAGAATACACCATTTAATGGCAAGAAAGTAACAGGTGTTGTTGAATGCACAATTCACCATGGACAAATCGTATATAGACAGTAATAATCAGCAATAACATAGAATGAGATTAACTTATAAGTAACAGGAGGAATTAGTAATGATTAACAAACTTGTAGAAAAAATTAAAAAATTAAATGCACCTATAGTAGTAGGACTTGATCCTATGCTTAATTATGTACCTGAATTCATTCAGAAGAAAGCATTTGACGAATATGGTGAGACATTAGAGGGTGCAGCAGAAGCAATATGGCAGTTTAATAAAGGAATTATTGATGCAACATATGACCTCATTCCTGCTGTTAAGCCTCAGATAGCTATGTACGAACAGTTTGGAATAGAGGGTCTTAAAGCATTTAAGAAGACTGTTGACTATGCAAAGTCAAAAGATTTAGTAGTAATCGGAGATATTAAACGTGGAGATATTGGTTCAACATCAGTAGCTTATGCAGTTGGACACGTTGGAAATGTTAAAGTCGGAAGTAAAGTTATAACACCTTTTGATGAAGATTTTGTAACAGTTAATCCATATCTTGGAAGTGATGGAGTTAATCCGTTTATCGATGTGTGTAAGGAGACTAAGAAAGGTATATTTGTCCTTGTTAAGACATCTAATCCATCAAGTGGAGAATTTCAGGACAGATTAGTAGATGGCAGACCTTTATATGAATTAGTAGGCGAAAAAGTTGCTGAATGGGGCGAGAGTCATATGGGTGATTCTTATAGCTATGTTGGTGCCGTTGTAGGTGCAACTTATCCTGAGATGGGTAAGATTTTAAGAAAGATTATGCCAAAGACATATATTCTTGTACCTGGTTATGGCGCACAGGGTGGAAAAGCCAAAGATCTTGCACCATACTTTAACGAAGATGGACTTGGTGCAATTGTAAATTCTTCAAGAGGAATTATTGCAGCATACAAGCAGGAACAGTATGCATCATTTGGCGAATTGAATTATGCAGATGCATCAAGAGCAGCAGTAGAATTTATGATTAAAGATATAACAGAAAACATTTAATATCAGATTGCAAAGAAATGAGGAAATATGAAAGTAGAAGAAGCTATTGTCATAAGACAGGAAGAAATATCCACAGACATTTACAGTATGTGGATTAAGACAGAAGTAGCAAAAGAAGCTAAAGCAGGACAGTTTATATCAGTATATTCTAAGAATGGTGCAACATTATTACCTCGTCCCATAAGCATCTGCGAAATAAGTGAGGATAAGACTAAGCTGCGAATTGTATACAGAGTTGTCGGAAAAGGAACAGATGAATTTTCTAAGTTATTAAGTGATGAAAAGGTTAAGATATTAGGACCTTTGGGAAACGGATACACACTTAAGAATAAGACTGCAATACTTGCAGCAGGTGGAATAGGTGTACCACCAATCGTTGAACTTGCTAAAGAACTTAAAAGAAAATATATTGAAGAAATTCAAAATCAACAAATAGAAGCATTGACCGATGAAGATATAGAAAATATTGAAGCTGCTAGCAAATTTAATGATCTATTTGGAAATATATTTTAAGAAGGAGAGTGAATATAAATGAGATTAATTAAATGTGATATATGTGGTAAAGAAATAACCAAAAGTTATCAAACGGTTACTGATTTTGACCAATTTTATGATGTGTGTAAAGAATGTGAAAAAACGTTTAATTCTTATAAAAAAGAAAAAGAGGAACTATATAGTTCAATAAAAAAAGAATTTGATATTAAATTTAATAAAAAAGAAAAAGAATTACAAGAAAAATACGGTATTAAATTTATTAAAAACACTACTGAAAATCATAAAAACTATTTTTAATAGTAAAAACTAGTTAAAGCGTTGATATATAAAGGTTAATTCAATGTCTACTAGGTGCAATATAATAATATACATATCTTGCATTAAATAAATAGAGAGAAGGGAGGGTATATATTAGTTAATATTATGACTAAAGAAAATCTAAAAGAAAAGAAAAAAGAGTTTATAGAAATGTTAAAATTAGAAGAATTGGCTCAAAAAACTCTAGTAAGTTATGAAAATGCAATTGATAAATTCATTGATTTTGTAGATAATGATTTTACTTTAAGTAAGAGTCTAATGATTGATTGGAAACATAGTCTAATTGAAAAATATTCAATAAAAAGCAGAAATCAATATATAGTTGTCATTAATAAGTTTTTAAAGTTTCTTGGTTATGGTGATTCTGAAAATAAAGATAAAGATTATAGGATAAAACAATTTAAAGAGCAGTCAAAATCAGTCTTGGAAGAACAGATTGAAATACAAGAACATAAAAGAATGCTTAGATGGGCTAAAAAAATGAATATGATGGATATGTACTATATTATTCAAATATTTGCTCATGTAGGTGCCAGAATAGAAGAACTAAAATATTTTACTGTTGAAAATCTAGATAGTAATTATATAAAAGGGGCTTATAACAAAGGCAAAGAAAGAGTCCTTATAATGACTAACGAATTAAAGAGGGATCTTAAGCACTACTGTAAGGATCATAAAATAAAGAGTGGCTATATCTTTATTAGTCCTGTAAATGAAAATCAAATGTTAAATAATTCTACTATTTGGAGGAGACTAAAAAAAATAGCAAGAAGTGCAAAAATTAATCCTAAAAAAATCCATCCACATGCTTGGAGACATCTCTTTGCTAAACAATGTAAAGAAAATGGAATTGATTTAGATGAATTAGCGGATATTTTAGGTCATAAAGATATAAATACAACAGCAATATATACTAAAACCTCAATGAAAGAAAAGAAAAATAAATTAGAAAGGATTAGATATTAGATGAGTAATGGAGTATTAATTACATTAATTATATGTACTACAATATTAATATTAGCTTGGATCGGCAGCAAAAATAAATAGGAAAGATGGAGGCTTAAGATGAATTATAAGAAATATTTTGTTACATATTATAATTACAAACAAGCCAAAATAAAATTACAGAACATCCAAAATGAAATAGCAGATATTATAAGTTCAATGTTATCTACAACTTCTCAAATGAGGGAGGTTGTTAATAGTAATAAGTCAAGTAATGATAAGATGATGGAATTAACAACTAGAAAAATAGAGTTAGATTCAAAAGAAGAATTAGCAAAAGAATTATTAGGAGTATATAATAGACAAATGCTAGATGCAGAAAAAGAATTAAAAGATAGTAAAGAGACTAAAGATATTATTTATTATAAATACTTTATACAACATATTAAAGTTAAAGAAATATCAAAAGATATAGCATTTGCAAGAGAATATACTTACGATTTATTAAAACAAATTAAGAGTGATATAGCAAAAATTGAACAGGAACTTATTAAAAAAAATAAAAAAAAGTAAAGTTCTTACAAAATCTTACAAAATCTTACAAAACTTGTGTTACAATGGTATCATGGAAGTATTCCAAAGGGACAGTAGAAAATAACTATTGTCTTTTTTAATTGTTAGGGAGATGGTGATCATGTTAAAGACTTGTAGTCACTGTGGTATAGTGCCACAAGATCATATATGTCCTTATAGAAAGTATAAAAATAAAGATAATAGTGATGCAGCGGATAGATTCAGAAGAAGTACACGATGGACAAAGAAGAGTATAGAGATAAGAGAAAGAGATAAATACTTATGTCAGGTTTGTATAAACAAGTTATACAATACGATTAATGTTTATAACTATAATAAGTTAGAGGTACATCACATCGTACCAATTAACGAAGATTATAACAAACGATTAGACAATGATAATCTTATCACTCTATGTAACTATCACCATAAGATGGCTGATTCAGGAGCTATACCTAGAGAGATATTAAGTGATATAGTCTTAGGTATCCCCCCTACCATTGAAGAGTGATTTCTTTTTAAAGATAAAAGACCCCACCTATCCACTCTGTTCACACAAAATATAATTTCTCGTATGTTTTTTTGGAAAGGAGTGTTGGAAATGAGTTTGGATGAGCAAGCAAGTGAAATATTGAAGATTGCTGAACAACATGGAGTAGAGCAAAACTTTTTATTCTTAACTACATTCAAAAGATATCAAGTTCAACTTAAGATTCTTAGTGATTTAAAAGAAAAGATAAATGAGAGTGGAGCATTGGTGACAAAAGAATATGTTAAAGGAAGAAAGAACTTATATACGAATCCAGCAATCAGTGAATTTAATAAAACTTCGACTGCTGCTAATCAGACAGTTGCAATTCTAATTAAAATTATTAAATCATTGAGAACTGATGAGGGTGAAGAAGAGAATGAGGACGAGTTGTTAAAGGCATTAGGAATTAGGTAATGGACAATCAAGCATACAAATATGCTAAATGGTGTCTTCGTTCGAAGTATGTACCTAAATATGTTAAAAAGCAATGTAAAGAGTTTATTAAAATTGCAAATGGTAAAGATAAGAAATATTATCTTAATGAAGAAAAAGTAAAACAAATAGAAAATATATTAAAATTGTTAATAATGCCAAAAGGATTAAAAGCGGGTACACCATTATATGAGTGTACTTGTAATTATCAGTGGCTTTTTTATATTTCTATTCTGGCAGTGGTTAGAAGAGATAATCCAGAAAAAAGAAAGTATGAGACAGCAATTTTAGAAATAGCAAGAAAAAACTTTAAGACCTATACTATAGCGACACTGTTTATCTTGCTTTTTTTGATGGAGCCAAAGTTTAGTAAGTTTTATTCTGTTGCTCCAGATGGTGCTTTATCTAGAGAAGTTAAAAATGCAATCGAGGAAACATTAAAATCAAGTCCTATGCTCTATCTTCATAAAGATACTCCGAGATTTAAGATTTTAAGAGATTCGATAGAATTTCTTTTAAAGGGAAGTAAATATTTTCCTTTAAATTATTCAAATTCTCGTATGGATGGTAAACTTCCAAATGTTTTCTTGGCAGATGAGGTTGGAGCATTACCAAATTCTTATGCGATCGAAGCAATGAGATCTGGACAATTAAACATATTAAATAAATTAGGTTGTATTATTTCAACTAAATATCCGACCGCTGATAATCCACTTGAAGATGAGGTTTCTTATTCAAAAAGAGTTTTAGATAAACTTGAAAAAGATGAAACTATATTTGCATTGTTGTATGAGCCTGATAATCCAAAAAATTGGACTGATGATGATATTATTCTTAAGCAAGCAAACCCTGTAGCATTGGAGATTCCTGAAATATGGCAAGATCTATTGAAAAAAAGGGCTAGAGCAATAGCAATAGAAAATTCAAGAGAAAATTTTCTTACTAAACATTGTAATATTATTTATCAAGGTCAGGGAACTGAATCTTATGTTGATATCAATGATGTCTTACAATGCAAAGTATCTCATATAGATTGGTCTGGTAGAGAAGTTTATTTAGGTGTTGACCTTTCAATGTCAAACGATAATTGTTCTGTTGGAATGGTTGCTGAAGATGATGGAAAAATATTAGCCGATGCAATTGCATTTATTCCAGAAGGAAGAATTGATGAGAAAACACAATTTGAAAAAATAAATTATAGAAGTTTTATAGAATCATTAAAATGTATTGCATGTGGAAATAAGACTGTTGATTATGCTGTTATAGAAGATTTTGTTTTTCATATAGAACAAAGATATAATGTTAAGATAAAGGCTCTTGGCTATGATAGATATAATGCAATGTCTTCTGCACAAAAATGGGAAAGTGGAGATGGCGGTAAATATGATGGAATAAATTGTGTACAGATTCGACAACATTCCGATACTTTGCATTCTCCAACAAAGTTACTATTTGAAAAAATATCTAATAGAGAGTTTCAATATGAAGATAATAAGTTGCTTGAAATTAATTTTCAAAATGCAAGATGTACTTTTGATACAAATATGAATCGATATGTAACAAAGAAAAAATCTAGAGGAAAAGTAGATATGGTAGTCTCATTAATCAATGCTTGTTATCTACTTGAGCAAGATGTTATCTTTGAAGATGGATTCATAGTGCAAACTTTCTAGGAAGGAGGTGATAGTAAATGAAGATTTTTAATTTATTTTCAAAAAATAAAAGAGATGAAACAGAAGCTACTGCTGAATCTTTAGAAGACCCACTATTGAATGTTATTTTAAAAGATACTGTAGTTGATAGAGATGTTGCATTGTCTATTCCAGTAATAAGTAGTTCGGTTAATTTGATTTGTGACACATTTGCAATGATACCTTTTAAACTATATAAGACCGTTAAAAATAAAGACAAACTTAAAGCAGAAGAAGTTTATGATGATCCTAGAGTTCGTATTATCAACGATGATACAAAAGATAAACTTGATGGATTTCAAATGAAAAGGGCAATGTGTGAAGATTACTTATTAGGTAAGGGTGGCTATGCATACATTAAAAAAATAAAGAATCAATTTTCTGGTTTGTTTTATGTAAAAGATAAAGAAGTTACAATTAATAAAAATTATGATCCAATATATAAGTCTTACAAGATATTAATAAAAGGCGAGGAATATGATGATTATAACTTTATCAAACTTTTGAGAAATACCAAAGATGGTGCTAGTGGAAGAGGTTTGGTTAATGAAATATCTACAGCAATAAAAACTGCTCGTCAAAGATTATTGTATGAATATGATTTGATTCTTACTGGTGGCTCTCGTAAAGGTTTTCTAAAATCTCCAAAACATCTCGATGAGAAATCATTAAAGGCATTAAAAAAGGCTTGGGAAGATTATTATTTAGGAAATGCTAATACAGTTGTATTAAACGATGGATTAGAGTTTGATGAA
>ERZ780070.524-NODE-524-length-16522-cov-3.710087_pt1 | contig 16522 bp, 15 predicted proteins | sample MGYA00511577_ERZ780070 | MGnify/ENA primary metagenome ERZ780070 (study PRJEB29588, sample SAMEA2162530) | human gut metagenome | biome: human gut; feature: human-associated habitat; material: faeces | place: Denmark | collected 2008/2010 ...
TATATATTATAATTACAAGACGCTTGAGTATTGCATTGATAGGTATTGGGAAAAGATAAAAACTTGAAACATATAATTATAGATATGTATGACTATGAGTATTTTAATTTTGATACATCTCTTGCTAAGAACATATACAGATATTTTTTGTGGGGAGGTTACAATCTTGATGGACATAATATGACACGCAATAAGATATATACTAACAGCCTTGAAGAGGTGCGTAATTATCTGTTGTATAGTAAATATAAAGGGCTGGATATAAGTAAGCTTGGAATGTGGAAGAAACTGTTTCCAGATACATATTATATGAATGGGTATTCTGATTACAGATGTGCCAGAGGGATTGAACAGAGAATGGATATGATTACAGATAGTCTGGTTGAAGAGTATAAAGTTACATCAAGTACTGTGTTGAATGAGTATCCAGAAACAATCAGTGAAAATGTCTCTATTATGAATGATATGCTTTCATTAATATATAGAAAGTGGTCGCATATTAAAGTGGATATAGTACTTCTTCCGGTATATAAAGGCATTCTTGATAAGAGAAAAGAGTACTATACTAAGTGGGAAGAACAGTTTATGAGTGTTATAGAACAGCTGGGTAATATTTATCCGTTCAGATTCACATCTTATCTGGAAGATGCAATGACCGCAGATAAGAAATATTATTATGATAAGGATCATCTTAATTACCTTGGGGCATATGTATTTACGCAGAAGTTGAAGGAGATGATAGGGGAATAGATTAGATGGGGGAGTGATAAATAGGAATATTAAATACATTAAAGGGTTAATATTAAGCATGTCATATCCGATATATAAAATATATGTAGATGAAACGTATATCCTATAGACATGGAAGTCAGGATGCAATATTTATTGATGTGTGAATTCCGTGTGTGAGTAGTACACGGAATTTTTTTATGGAGAAATATATGAAAGCGTTAGTTGTATATGGTACGAGACCAGAAGCTATAAAAATGTGTCCACTAATATTAGAGATGAAGAATAAACCAGAGGTTGAGTGTGTTGTGTGTCTGACAGGTCAACATAGGGAAATGCTTGATCAGGTAAATGGATTATTCGGGATAACTGCGGATTATGATCTTAATATAATGCAGAAAGGTCAGTCGCTTGCAGATATTACGTCAAAAGTGCTACAAGGACTCAGTCGGATTCTCGATAATGAAAAACCTGATGTAATGCTTGTACATGGAGATACAACAACTTCATTTGCAGCAGCACTGGCTGCGTTTTACAGAGATATTCCAGTAGGTCATGTTGAGGCTGGGCTAAGAACATACAATATGAAGTCTCCATATCCGGAGGAATTTAACAGACAGGCTGTAGATTTAATATGCGATTATTATTTTGCACCTACAGAAACTGCAAAGGAAAATCTTCTTAAAGAGGGGAAAAAAGAAAATAATATATTTGTTACCGGGAATACGGTAATTGATGCATTAAGGACTACAGTGGATGATTCTTTTTCGGATGAGAATATTGAGTGGGCGAAGGATAGCAGGCTTATATTGCTTACTTCACACAGAAGAGAGAATATTGGTGAAAATATGAAACATATATTTGAGGCTGTTAATTCTATTGTGGATGAGTATCCTGATGTCAAGGTTATATATCCATTACACAAGAATCCTAGAGTTAGGGAAATAGCTTATGAGTATTTCAAGAATAATGATAGAATTAGACTGATAGAACCATTAGATGTATATCATTTTCATAATTATATACAGAAATGTTTTTTGATAATGACAGACAGTGGGGGCATACAGGAAGAGGCACCATCTCTTGGAAAACCGGTTTTAGTGTTAAGAGAGACTACTGAGAGACCAGAGGGAGTTGAGGCAGGTACACTAAAATTGGTTGGGGTTGAGAAAGAATCTATATACAGAGGCGTTAAGAAATTGCTGGATAATCGCGAAACATATAGCAAGATGAGCAGGACAAGTAATCCTTATGGAGATGGAAAGGCTTCTAAATATATAGTTGATGCTTTATTAAAAGCTACAAGAAAAATTTAATATTGATTAAAGGAAAGAAAAAAGAAAATGATATCTGTAATAGTCCCTATATATAATGCAGAAAAATATTTAAATAAATGCCTGACAAGTATTGTTAATCAGACTTATTGTGATTTGGAAATTATACTTGTAAATGATGGATCTACCGATGAGAGTTTTGCAATATGTGAAAAGTACAAACAAGCTGATGACAGAATTGTTATTATTAACAAGCATAATGAGGGATTAGTTAGGGCGAGAAAAGACGGTATTAGAATGGCAAAAGGCGAGTATATTACTTTTGTCGATGCTGATGATTGGATAGATATTACAACATATGAGAAGGTATATACAGAGAAAGCTGATATTATCTCATATGGATTGATGGAGGAATATGAAAATTATTCTAAACGTAAAACAAATAAAATAGAACAGGGATTATATGATAAAAAAGGAATACGCACCCAAATAATTCCGAAAATGCTTAGTACAGAAGTCTTTTTTGAATTTGGCTTGCTGCCTAATCTAGTATGCAAATTAATAAAGAAATCTTTACTTTTAGAAACAATAGATAATGTATCTGATAATGTGACAATTGGGGAAGATGTGGATTTCTTTTTCAGAACAGTATATAAGGCAGAATCAGTGATTATAAAAACAGATACTCTATATCATTATAGACAACATCAGAAATCAATGATGAGAGTGAAATTGCCGGTAGAAAGGATAAAAGCCTTATATTGGGATTTATATAATATTAAAGAAGCAGTCGGAATGACAGAATGGGTATCACAGCTGAATCAATATATAACATTTGTAATGTTGTTGAAAAAACTGGAAATTATAATGCCTTATATCAAGGAAATAAGTAGTATTCATGGGAAAGTAGTTATATACGGAGCTGGAGGATTTGGAAGGAGCTTGTATGATGTATTAATACAGAATAAAAATATAACAAGGCTATCTATAGTTGATAAGCAGTGGGATAATATGAATAATGCGGGATATCATATAGAAAATCCTGAAATCGCCAGGATTGATATTCCAGACAAAATAATAGTAGCTATTCTCAATGATAATGTGTGTGGACAGGTTGAAAAGTATCTTATAGAAATGGGAATTGAAAGCAAAACAATTATAAGAATTAATTTCAGAGAAATTAATGCCGAAAGTATGATAAAAAAGTTATATTAAAGATGATAAGGGGAAATATGGCAGTTGTTAGCGTAGTAATGCCTGTATATAATGGCGAAAAATATTTGAGACAATCTATTGAAAGTGTATTGAATCAGACGTTCAAGGATTGGAATTTAATAATTGTTGATGACTGTTCTACAGATTCTTCAACAGACATTATGAATGAATATGCAAAAGCAGATGGCAGGATTCAGGTTATACATAACAAAGTGAACAGTAAGATACCTGCTTCGCTTAATAATGGGTTTGAAAAGGCATCAGGAAGATATTATACATGGACATCGGATGACAATATATATGAGTGTGACGCTATTGAGAAAATGGTTAAGTATCTGGATGAACATATAGATATAGGCCTTGTATATTCTAATATGAGATTTATTGATGGGGAAGGCAGAGAAAACGGAGTATATGAATCTAACCCAGAGGATATATTTAGTAATAACTGCGTAGGCGCATGCTTTATGTATAGGGCGGATATTGCAAAAAAAGCTGGTAAATATAGTACTGACTGGTTTTTAGTAGAAGATTATGAGTATTGGCTAAGAATAAGAAATATAAGTAAGATAGGTCATATAGATGAATTGCTTTATAAGTACAGGCGTCATGAGAAAAGTTTATCGGAAACACGAATGATACAGGTAAGAGAGAAGCTATATGACTTAAGACTTGATATGATTCAGAAGATGAATGATAAAATTTCTTGCGGAATTAAGACTGAATTATTCAAGGAAATGTGGTTGCAGAATTCCGAAAGGCATGTTGAGTTGCTTGATGTATTTTGGAATGGAGAAATGCCAGTCGATTTACAATGGCTTAAAAGAAAAGGAATAATTGATATGAGTAAAAAAGTAGTTCTGTTTGGAGCAGGAGTGTTTGGTGCTAAAGCGTTGAATTATCTTGGAGAAGAAAAAGTGTATTGTTATGTGGATAATAATCCTGATTTGCAAGGAAAGATTGTTAATGGAAAGATTGTAAAATCTTTTGATGAAATGCGAGAACTTGCAAAGATTTATCAGATTGTAATTGCAGTTGACGCCCATAAGGCATGTGTATTAGCAGAACAGTTGGAAAATGCTGGAATAAAGAAATATATAACTTATCTGGAGATGGTTAATAATTATAAGAAGCCAGAATTGTCTGGGCAGGTTGATTGGGTAAAGACCACAGAAAAAGCAAAGAACTGGATAATTAATAATTCTATAAAAGGAGAGGGTATAATTAATAATTCACAATACCTAAAGAGTTATCCAGAAGTCAGCGGGTATTATATCCCGACACTTTTAAGATGGGGATTCGGAGATTTGGCAGCTACATACACTGACTGGTTGTGTTCAATACAGCATGAAGAAGGGGCTTGGTATGATACAGATGATAATGAGCCATATGTGTTTGATACAGCTCAGATTCTTAAGGGATTAGTGGCAATATATCCAATAAAACCTGAAGTGAAAGATAATATGATAAAGGGGTGTGACTGGTTATTAGGACAGATTACTAATGAGGGAAGATTAGTTACTCCTTCAAAGGCTGCGTGGGGAAATGATGGAGTGTGTTCAGAACTGATACATCTGTATTGTTTGTCACCATTAATAGATGTATCAAAGCTTCTTGATAAGCCGGAATATGAGAAGGCAGCAAGGAAGGTTGCTTTCTATTATATTAATAATTATAGGAATGAAATTCTTAATTTTGGATTTTTGTCACATTTTTACGCATATGTTATGGAAGCACTTTGTGATATAGGAGAGATAGGACTTGCAAAAGAAGCAATGGATAAACTTTCTGCAATACTTGATGAGAAAGGATATATACCAGCATTTAAGGATGTCGACTGGGTATGTTCGACGGGAATGCTCCAGTTGGCAATCACATGGTATAAACTTGGTGATATTGAAAGAGGAAATAAAGCATTAACATATGTAGCAAAGCTTCAGAATGAAACGGGTGGCTGGTTTGGAAGCTACACAGTAGTTGATAACCCAAAACCTACAGATAAAAAGGAGTATCCAGATTATATACCTGATGGGGAAATAAGCTGGGCGGTTAAGTATTATCTGGATGCAGTGTATTTAAAAATGTCTAATTGATGCAGGTACTTTGACGAATATGAGAGGAATTTAAAATGGAAATTTCAAAAAGTAATTACGACAAGGTATTATTTAGAGCAGGAGTGCAAACAAATGGTTGTTTGTATTATTCGGATTGGAATAGTAATGGTTTATTTAAATTGAATATAAAAGATAACTGTACGCAGGTTATTGCAACTTTCGAGAGTGATATGATAGAAAGATTACATGAATTTGCATTTGTATTTAATAATGAGATATGGTTTATTCCGAGCGATATACATGAGAAAATTGCTATTTATAATTTAGATAAAGATAGGATAAGATATTTAGATATTCCTAAATATAAGTATGTTTGTAATAATCGTCCATTTATGGGATATTACATAATGCATAATAAAGTATGGCTTTTTCCATCATCAATGGTAGCAATATTAGAAGTGGATTTAATAGATGAAACAATGAAATATCATTATTTATTAAATGAAAATGCTGAAAGAGAACTTGATAAAAGACGGTTTATATATAGTAGTTATTATGTTAAGAAAGATAAAGCTTATTTATGTCCATGGGGAGAAAAATATATAACCATATTTGACTTGTCTCATTTATCTATAAAAAAAATCAATATAGAAATTCCACAATATTGTTATAAAAATATTGTGGTTAAAGAAAAAGAAATAATTTTGTTTCCAGAAAAATTAGAAAATGGAATAATTGCATATGATATTGAAAGTGAAAAACAAGTGAAAAAAATGTGCTTAAATTGTAATAATATATGTGACATTGTTATTGAAAATGAAAATAAAGTTTTTATTTTACCAAATAAAGAAAAAAATGCTATTGTTCTTGATTTATTTAAATGGAATTATGAGGTTATTAATGAATTGAATATTGATGAAGATGTTGTATGGTATGAAGTGAGAAATATCTTAAATAAAATATTTATTATTCCTTACACCGAAAAAAATAACATGATTTACTTTGAAAAAAATGAGTTTAAAATTTTAAAATGTCAGCATTATATAGATGAAGAAATACGTCAATTGTTTTTAATGCTAAAAATAAATAATTAGAGGAGAAAAATTATGAATACAGATTATAAAAATTATTTGAATAAATGGTTGACTGGAATAGAAGAGGAATTAAATTTTTGGAATGATTATATGGATACACAAGGAGATATATATCAAGAAGATTATCAAGATACGATACGTGAAAATAAAAAATTTGTTTTAAATGATGATATAGATGATATATATCAAGGAAAAGAGTTTAAGTTTATAGATGTTGGATCAGGACCTTTTTCAAGATGCGGAAAGATAACGGAAAAAGTTAATATGAATTTTACGGCAGCTGATCCCTTAGCAGAAGCTTATAATATTATGAAAAAAATAAACAAATTGATAATGGCGTTGAAATTGATACAGCATTTGTAGAATTGTTAGGTAAAAAATATGGTAAGAATATATTTGATATGGTGCATATGAGTAATTCTTTAGATCACTGCTTTGATGCATTATGCGGTATATATCAACTGATATATATATGCAAAATAGGAGGTAAAATTATTCTTAGACATGCGGAAAATGAAGCAGAAAGAAGTGAGTATGAAGGGTTTCATCAATGGAATTTATCTGTTCATAATAAAGAGAATTCTTTCATAATTTGGAGAGAAAAACAAAGAATTGATTTAATTAAAGAACTGGGGAATTATGTGGATTTTTATATATATCCTGATCAAAAAGAGGGGGGATGGAAGTATAATAAAGTTGTAATGATTAAGAAAAAAGACATAGAAGTTCCTCAAAATAGTTATTATGATGACATGTTATATTCAATATATTCATTTTTATTAAGATATTTAATGGTATATTCAATGAAACCAAAGAAAGATCTTATTATTCAAAATAGAAATGCAATTGAAAAAATTAAAAAATGGAGATTTATAGATAAATTTTCATCACATTGCTGTGTTGATGTATATGGACTTGGAGTAGTAGGAAGAGAATTGATAGATAAACTTCAGAATTTGGGCTGTTGTGTTGAAAAAGTGTATGATCAGCAAGATAGAAAATATAAAAATATAGAATCAGAAGAGTTGGCTTATAATGAAAGAAATAAAAATAGTTTAATTATTAATTCTGTAATGAGAGACAATAATGAAATTATTTCAAATTTGATATCATGTGGATATAGTAGAAATAATATTTTCTTGTTACAAGATTTATTCAAAAAAGGAGAATAAAAGTGATAAAACAGTATATTTCTATGGAATCCGAGGAAATATGTGGTTATTTTGTAACAGAACAACAAAAGAAAATATGGAATATAGAAATTAATATTTTGGTTGAATTTATGAGAGTTTGTAATAAGAACAATCTTAAATTTTTCGTTGCTCATGGAACATTGTTGGGAGCGGTTAGACATAAAGGTTTTATTCCATGGGATGATGATATAGATGTTAATATGCCTAGAAAAGATTTTGATAAATTAGTTAAGATATCAAAAAAAGAGTTTGAACAACCATTTTTTTTTCAAGTTGTATCGAATGATAAGAATAGTTTTTCAGGAACAGGTAAATTACGAATATCTTCTGCAACGGGCATGGATTTTCAAGATATAGGTATTAATACAAATAATGGATTGTTTATAGATGTTTTCCCAATGGATGGAATTATTGAAAATGAGAAAAAAAGAAAGAAACAGTCAAAGAAAGTAGAAAACTATAGAGGGCTTCTTTCAGCTAAAATATATGGGGAAAAATTAGATTATTATCATGAATATGAAAAAAAACAATGGGAAAAATTAATAAAAAAAGCAAAGTTATTTCCTAAAAAATATTTGATATATAAATTCAATAAATGGTGTAAAAAATATTCTAAATCAGAGACAGAAAGAGAAGGGATAATAAGTTTTATTACAGATTATACATGTTGTTATTGGTATAAAAAAGATTATGAAGATTTAATTTTGTTAGATTTTGAGACAATAAAGGTTCCTGCACCAAAGAATTATCAGAGATGTTTAAGTATAAAATGGGGGGATTATATGAAAATGCCTGATGATAATGTTAAAGGAAAAAAACATTGTGATGTAATAATGGACCCGGATGTACCTTATGCAGAATATAATATAGATAAATTTATGTTGGAAAAAATTGATTTTTCAAAAAAAATTGTTATATATGGGGCAGGAAAATTAGCAGAAGAATTTTTTATGAAATATCATGATAAGATTAAAATAGAGGGAGTGTATGATTCAAATATAGATAAGTTGGGAGAAGATTTCTTTAAAATGAAAATAAAAAACGGAAAGCAATTGGGCATGTCTGCAAATAAAGATGTAAATATCATAATAGCATCAATGGCATTTCGAGATATTGAAGATAGTTTAAGAGGTAAAGGGTTTGAAAAAATATATATTTATTTGCCTGGAAGAAAATACAAATTATAATATAGAAACTGGGTTTAATATGGAGGAGTTGGTATGATTTTATGTGATAATGTTAATAAATATAATTTCATTGAACAAACTAAAGGGAAAGAAATAATATTATTTGGAACTGGAAATATGATGTATGAGGCTATTAATATGTTCTCTTTTTCTAATGATTTTAAAATTTCATTAGTAATAGATAATTCTTTGGATAAAATAGGAAGTGAAATAGTATGTAACGGTATTACATATACCATTCAAAGTCCTGAAATATTATTTAAAATAAATCCGTTGAATACAGTTATGTTAATTACAACTAAATTTTATAAGGAGATTGTTAAGCAATGCAATTTTATAGATAATATCTCTGGAATGAAATGTTTTTCATATGTCAAAATTAATTGGAATGAGGATCTTTTTGATAGATCCATGAGTGGATTGATAAAATTAATGAAAAAAAAGGGTTTATCGAAAGAGGTATCAGAGAGCACATTACATAAATATAAAAAGAAAAGAGAAAAGAAACAGGATTACCTTGTTATTCCTAAAATCAATCTTATTGTTACAGATAAATGTACATTAAAGTGTGATAAGTGCAGGGCATTAATGCCAGATATGTGTAATCCTAAAGATGAGAATTTGGATCAAGTAATAGAGGAAATGAATGTTATTTTAGATGCAGTAGATGATATTATTGATTTTGAACCAATAGGAGGAGAACCATTTTTATATAAATATTTACCAGAAGTATTAGAGTATGCTTGCTCAGTGGACAAGATTAATACAGTGGTTATATCGACAAATGGAACGATAATTCCCAATGAAAGATTATTAATAGCATTGAGAAATAAAAAAGTTTTTGTGAACATAAGCGATTATGGATATATTTGTTCTTTATCTAAATTGGTTAAGTGCTTTGAAGATAATGGTGTTTTATTTGAAGTAGAGAGTAATCAAACGTGGTTTGATGTTGGAGATGTTGCATATAGAAATAGGGATGAGGAACAGTTGGTGGATGAATTTGAGAATTGTTATTGTCAATACTTGGTTAAATATGTATGGAATAAAAAAATATGGGTTTGTCCACGTGCTCCAAGACTTGAGTCATTAGGAATAACTACAAGTGAAAGAGACTATTGTGTTTTGTCAAAATTAGATAATGTTGAAATGACAAGAAAAAAAATTCTAGATTTATATAAAAGAACATATGCAAATGCATGTAATTATTGTGATCAAGGAAATTTGAACATTAAATATGTAAGAGCAGGAGAACAAAGAAATCGATTGGATAAAAAGTCAGAATATACTTTAATTAAGCGTTCAGAATATGAATATTTAAAATCGAAAATAAGGGAATAATTAATATGGAAAAGAAAATTGTAGGTTATACAACTGGAGTGTTTGATTTGTTTCATGTTGGACATTTAAATATTTTAAAAAAAGCTAAATCATGTTGTGATTATTTGATAGTAGGGGTTTCTACAGATGAATTGGTATATGAGTATAAACGTAAATATCCTGTTATTCCATACAATGAAAGAATTGAAATAATTAAAGCTATAAGATATGTTGATGAAGTAGTAGAACAAGAAAATATGGATAAATATGAAGCGTGGAGAAGGCTGCATTTTGATAAATATTTTCATGGAGACGATTGGAAAAATACGGAATTATATAAATATACTGAAGAAAAATTCGCAAAAGAAGGAGTAGAAGTTGTTTATTTTCCGTATACAGTAGGAACCTCATCTACAATTATAAAGAATTTCTTGTATAATAATTATGAAAGAGAGAAAAGAACAAATGGATAATTATAGAGAACTGTTGAAGTTTTCTATTGACTATGCAATAGAAAATAATACATTTCATTCATTAAATATTATAAATAATACTGAATGTTTATGTATATGGGGAGCTGGAGACTTTTTTATACGTTCATATGAGCGTATGTTTAAAAATAGAAATATAGAGATAAGTTATATTGTTGATTCAAAAAAAGAAAAACATGGGCAGAAAATAATAGATAATATTGTTTGTATTTCTCCAGAAAAACTACTTGAATTAAATAACCCAGTTGTAATACCGTATTTGTATAATGGATTTGATGAAGTATGTAATTTTTGTATAAAAAATCATATACGTTGGATTCATAAATCACATTTTATGTTAGATATGCAGGATATAGATAAAAGGCAATTAGATTGGTTTATAAAACAAAAAAGTAAAATAATGAATGTATATGACTTTTTATATGATGAAGAATCAAAAAAAGTATATTCATATGCAATAAGTTCTAGAATTACATATGAATATAAAAAAATAAATTATCCTAAAATATATAGTGGCGGTGAATATTTTAGCCCAAATGTAGTTGGATTTGAATTGAAACAAGATGAAGATTTTTTGGATGTGGGGGCATTTAATGGTGATACAATAGAAAAATTTTTAAATACAACAAATAAAACGTTTTCTAGTATTTATGCTTTGGAAATGAGTAAAAAGAATTTTAAGGAGTTAAAAAAATATATAGAAACAAAATATGGTAGTGTTAAACATAAAATAGAAATGATTAATTGTGGTGCTTGGGATGAAAAAACCATTACAACTTGTGGAGATGAAAGTGATCATTCTGGTATATCATGTAGCATTAATAAAGGAAAAAGGTCGTTTTTGAGTTCAGAGGAGATAGAAGATGTTCAGTTAGATATGATTGATAATATTTTAAAAGACAGAAAAATCTCTTTTATTAAAATGGACATAGAAGGCGCAGAGGTAAAGGCTATTAAGGGTGCAAAAGAATGTATTAGGATAAATTCCCCTAAAATGGCAATTTGTATATATCATAACTTAAGTGATTATTGGGAGGTTCCATTAGCAATAAAAAATACAAATCCTAATTATAATATAGCTGTTAGACATCATTCTAATGATAATAGTGGAACTGTTTGTTATGCTTGGATATAATATAAGTTTACTTTTATATTATAAAAATCAAATGAAAAATAATAAAGGAGATAGGTGTTTTAATGGTCCTTAAGACGGGTACTTTTGATGGTATGACACAAGATATAATAAATTCAAATAGTAAAATTGTTGTTTTTGGAACGGGCGTTGTAGGCTCAACGATAACTTCAGAACTTTTAAGTGAATATGGATTAGCAGATAGAGTTATTTGTTGCATCGATAATGATAAAACAAAATGGGGTCAATATATACGTATATGTGAGAAAAATATTAAGATTTTTTCACCGGAAATATTGAGAAGTTTAAATGGGGAAATAACTGTTTTGATTTCTATTAGCATTTATGGGAGAGCTTATGAACAAATTAGTAATATGAGTGAAACAGAAAAATATTCATGTTATATAGTACCGTCTTTATGTATAAATAATTTTAAGGCAAAAGGAGGAAAAGGAATTATAAAAACATCTGAAAGGCAATTGATACCCAAAAAGATACATTATATGTGGCTGGGGAAAAAAGAAATGCCAGAACAATTACAAAAATGTATGGAAAGTTGGGAAAAATATTGCCCGGATTATGAAATTATAAGATGGGATGAGTCAAATTATGATGTGTATAAAAATATATTTTTATCACAAGCGTATTATAATAAAAAATATGGATTTGTACCTGATTTTGCTAGATTGGATATCTTATATAATTATGGAGGAATTTATCTTGATACAGATGTTGAACTTAAAAGAAATATAGATGATTTACTTTATCAGGAAGCATTTTGCAGTGTGGAAAAATGGCAGGTGATTAATTTTGGCGGCTGTAGTGGGGCTGTTAAGGGACATAGATCTTTGAAACCGTTTCTAGAAAAGTGGTCGCGACATTCAATAGTAAGAAATGATGGGACTTTGGATAATATTTCAAGTGGATTAATAGATACATCTGTTGCAATTAATTCTGGATATAGGATAAATGGCCAAATACAAACAATCTTAGGAATGAATATATATACATACGATTATTTTCATGCATATGATTATATGACTGGGGAAATGGACATGACAGATGATACTTATTCAATACATCATTTTCATGGTGGATGGTTAGATGATAATACCAAAGCTGATAATATTAAAACTGCAGAAATTTATGAAAAATTAATGTCTTCTGCTATATATGTTGGATAAGTATAATTGTAATATTTGTCAGATAAAATATAAAGATATTATCATGCGAAAGCAATACAGGGTGAAGAATTGAAATTTAGAATATATATCGTTGATAACAAAATTTTAATTTAAAAAACTCATGAAACCAAGAGAAGTTGTAAATGCTCCATCTAATGTATCTTGACTAAAAAAACGCTAACCACAGTATTTTTGTTTTTTATATATGCTGGAAGTTTTGATTCCATGGAAGGAGTCCTTCCAGAAATGAGTGGCTTGCATCATTCATATGTTCAGGTATGTATATACAAATTATAATATTTAGTATATTATATAATCATATATGTAATAATTCAGATATAGATTACGTTGAATATTGAGGGTATGGGTATGAAGATAAATAGATTATGTGTTAGTAACTTTATGGCTTTTAATGATTTGGATATTGAATTCTCAGATAATATTAATATTATAAGTGGCGAGAATAGTACAGGTAAAACAGCTTTGATTAAATTACTGTATACAAGCTTAAAAACATGTTCTAAAGCGTATTCATCTAATAACACACTTTCAAAGGAAGAGTTGGAAAGTGCAATGGTAAGTAAGTTTCAAGGAATTTTTATGCCAGATAATGGAGCTATTGGAAGACTTGTTAACAGACATCGTGGTAATAATAGTACAGATGTAAGAATATTTCTGAGCAATAAAGATGATATAAGATTTGGGTTTTCTAATAAACATTCAAAGCATATTGATATAAAGCATATGGGGATAAAAGGTAAAGATAATTTTACACCAGTGTATATACCGCCGAAGGAGATAATATCATCTACTGAGAATTTTGGTGCGTTATATGATGAATTTCATATTGCTTTTGAGGAGACATATTATGATTTGTGCAGATTGCTTGAAAGACCTTTAAGAAAGGGACCTAATACAATAGAGCAGAATATGGTTATGAAAAGTTTTGAAGATATAGTCAATGGAAGTATAGTCCAAAAAGATAAGAAGTTCTATCTGAAAGTTAAGGGACAAGGGGAATTCGAGATGGGACTTGTATCTGAAGGATATCGAAAGATGGCGACTATAATGTATCTTATATTATCAGGTAGCTTGACAAAAGATTCTATTTTATTTTGGGATGAACCAGAGACTAATATGAATCCAAAGATGATTAAGCCTATGTGTGATGCATTAACTGAACTTGCGAAGATGGGGGTTCAGATATTCGTGGCAACACATAATTATTTTGTTCAACAGTACTTTAATATGGAGGCAATATATAATAAGGAATCTAAGATAAAGTATAATTTTATATCTCTTTACCGCAATAGTGATAGTGGAGAGATAAATGCACAGTGTGTTGATAATCTTGATGATATGACTGAGAATGCTATTATGAAAGAATTTGATGACTTATATGATAGAGAGCAGAGGTTTATATATGGAGATTAACGAGAGCAGATTATCATTTGTATTTAGTGAGGGAACTAAAGCTTATAAGTTTGATGATGATAAGTTTTACAGAGATGAATTTAATGTGTTATCAGGTTCAAAGGGAATTGACATTATAGCTTCGTCAGATAAAGTTATTCAAATGATAGAGATAAAGAACTGTAAGGGGAATGAACAGGATAATATATGGAGAATAGGTGTTAATAATAAAAATATTAACAAATTACCAGATAATCATTATAATAAAGAAAGTTTGGATATAGAAGTAACAAAAAAGGTTGCTATGACGATAGCTTGCCTATATGGTGCTTTTACAATGAGAAATACTAAAGAGAAAGCAGAAGAATTAAAAAAGTTTTGGTCAATAATTAATACAGAAGCTATTGCTAAAGACAGAAAGCAATTAATTGTTACATTATTCCTGGAAGGGGACTTTGATAAGTATAATGGTGTATCAAGAAGTAAAAAGATGATTATGACAGATTTGCAGAATAGTATTAGAAAGAAATTGCGCTGGCTGAATTGCAAAGTTTCTGTTGTAGATTCAAATACATATAATAAATCGCATTATAAAGTAGATTATTTCAAATAATCTACTTTTTTAAGCAAGAGAGGTACATATGATTTCAATAAAACCCTTAGATTCACCAATTAACCAGCAGCAATATGGCGATATGACTTACAGACAGTATGCAGATACATATAATATTGACGACAGAAAAGTCCCATATGGACCTGATATGTTTTATTTGTCTGTTAATACAATTGCAGTTAAGAATTTTACATTTGCTGTAGATGAAGATGGAAATTTAGCTGCAGCATTAGTTTTTGAAGGTGGAACATATGCACATAGATATACATATTCAGGAGGAGTGGATACGGCTTTTATTGATAATTATGACTGTATATTCTTATATGACTGCAATGAGTTTTCTGTTGAACTATGCAGGACAGCATTTAGATTCTGGAAGGGGAAAAGACTGGTTCTTGTAGGAGCTAACTGGGAGAAGATGATTGAGCATCTGGATGATATACCGGGGATTGAGTGCTTTTATGAGATTGAACCTGAAAATAACAGATTTGCAGAACTTATGAATGGATTTAAGTGTCTTCATGTGACATACGGCATACCACATCAAGAAAGCATGGAACGTTATGAACAGGGAGTTATGTATTATGATGAGGTGATGTCGTTTACATTTATGTTCTCTGATTGTAGAGAACTGGGCGAGAGTAATCCAGACAAGTATTTTTTTGTGATGGATGGTTATTATGGAAATCTGGGGCTTTTTACTATTCGTTCAAAGATTGAAGTATGTCTTAGATATGCATTATCTAAAGGAATGGAACCTGTTGTCAGAATTGTTAAATCAGGAGAGAGTTTTTATTCAGATTATAGTGGTGATGATATATGGGGGAAGTTCTTTAATCAGCCAGGGGATTATTCTTTAGATGATGTAATGCATAGTAAACATGTATTTTTCTCACCAGGATTTTATAATGGAAGTGTTCAGAGCAATATAATGAGCCAGATGAGTAAAGGAATTTCGTTAGATTGGAAACATGGTGTGCTTAATAATAACCTGATTGGATATATTGCGGAGAGAAAGAATAAATACCTTCCATATCCACAACGGACATTGGGTGTGTTAGCCAGGGGAACGGATTTTGTTAATACACATCTGCATAATCATCCAATTCACGCATCTAAGGAGATGATTGCAGACAGGATAGATGAAGCTTTGCGTGATTGGAATCTTGATTATGTGTATATAGCCACAGAAGATGCCGTTTATTGTGAATTCTTCAAGGAGCGGTATGGTGATAAGGTGTTTTTTACTGACCAGCAGAGATATGTAACGAGGCAGAATGAATTACTGAGTGAGCTTCACAGAAGTGAAGAAGTGAAAAGAGCTGGATTTGAACTTGGGGCTGAATATGCTGCTTCAATTAATCTTTTATCACAGTGTAACTCTTTGATTGCATCTGGCGGATGTGGAGGAGTTGATGAGGCATTGAGGGAAAATGCAGGTGGATATGAGCATGTGTATGTGTTTGATTTGGGAACGAATAGGTAAGAACTTATAAAAACCAGTAAAAATTAGTAAAAGTAATTAAAACCAGTAAAAAGTAGTAAAAATACAATGAGTAGTTGGAAGAAACACAGCCTGCAAATAAAAAGTCAAGGCTAAAATGAAAGAACTTTTAAAATTTT
>ERZ780070.534-NODE-534-length-16371-cov-7.034383_pt1 | contig 16371 bp, 18 predicted proteins | sample MGYA00511577_ERZ780070 | MGnify/ENA primary metagenome ERZ780070 (study PRJEB29588, sample SAMEA2162530) | human gut metagenome | biome: human gut; feature: human-associated habitat; material: faeces | place: Denmark | collected 2008/2010 ...
GCTACATGAAACCAGCTTTCTATTTCGAAATTCCCAGAGATACCAATCGATATCTCACAGCTAATAATCCTAACCCTATACACCTCATCACTAATCCTGGTATCCTACACATATAGGATTATACTAAGGTACATACAATAATACTAAAAATTATGAAATCACTAATCCTACTCATCGTAACGATCTGGCTCCTAATCCTAAATGAAGAAGCCTACCTAACAAAGAAATTCATCTACAGAATGAATTTAATCATAATCCTTTTAGTATATGCCTTCATACAGGTATACCTAATCGAATAAATACCCACAAGGTACCTGGAATAAATACCGGGTACCTCCCACACCACCCAACACAAAAATAAAACAAAATCATCCTAACGCTAACTAAGGTACATAATATAATACCTACCTATCTCCTCTATAACTAATATACCATCTACTAATATAATAATACCTAATACATATATCAAGGTACCTCGCCGGGGGTTTTGGGGATTTAGGCAAACAAGGCTAGGCAAACTTACCTTACTATACAAAGCCACTCAACTCACTATATAGCCACTATACCATATAGCTCTACTACACACTTTAAAGGCAAACTCAAAAAGGCCTATGTGATGATAATTTTTCGTCCCCTAATGGCCTCTAAATCCGATTGCCTTGAGTACCCTTTATATGTATTATATTATAGATTGCATTCAAGGTAATTCGAAGGTAGGGGATTATATAATACAGATATGTTATGTAGCTTCTATGTATGTAGGTAGTATAGCTTTAGTACACAGTCCATTAATGGCCATCACTAATTAACCTTGATTGCCTTCACCAAGTTATTATATTAGTATATATATATAATAAGTATTGGGTAGGGGATTAGGGTAAATAGGATATTAGGTTTTAGGGCTAAATGGTTTATAGGATTTAAGGCCTTCAAGGGGCATATTTAGGTAATATTCCTAGTAAGTATGTAATTTATTTGCTTAGTATTTATATTAGCATTAACTTTTGTATTCTAGGACAATTTTGTGATTTAGGGGTACCTAGATTACCTAGAGCCATTAGGTATTATATAATATTAGTTATAGGTAGGGAAGGTAAATGGCAATCTCCATTCATGGCCCCGAGGATTTAGGTAAATATAATTCAAGGTCCTTAATAACCTACGAAGGCAATTAAGGATATTGCATAATTAAAATATTGTTCTTATATTTGCAGTAAGAAAATAAAATAATAATCACTTAAAACCCATTACCTATGAACACAGAAGAATTATCAAACCGATTAACTAACATCATTAAAGGCATTACTAATACTCACCCTATTAGGATTAAGGCTACTATCGAAGTTTTCCTTGAAGAATTTGATCCAAGCCAGAACTATCTTCTCTCTATTTCAGATATAGAAGGCTATGAGACCCAATTTATCGAATTCGAGATTTGGGACGAAAAGGATGGCCCTATACCTGGTATAAAACTTTTCAAGGATCTCAACATTTACCTTGAACGAGAATTTTGCGAATACTAACCTAATTAACCCAGAGCCTAACTAAGGTATCTGGGTTTTTACTTACGCTAACTTAGTAAGCCATTATAGGCTAATCTATGAAACACTTTTCCCATAGGCTTACCATAGTCCATATATGGCCTTATAGAATTAGGACCAAAATAATAGGGATATAGCTAATCGGCCTTAATTCTTTATCACCTTAGTCCATTAATGGCCCTATCAATATACAGGTATATAATACACTCTCAAGAGGATAGGCATAAGCCATATAGGATTATCCATATACATATCATATATGCCCACTACAAGGCGTGTGAAGATTCCCCTTGTGAACCCCCAAAATTAAGTGCAAATATTAAGTGCACAATATTTTTTATTTTATGAATTTTTCACAAAAATAATTCATTTTCTCAAAAATTTTTCTTGAAAATGTTTGTAGATTAAAATAAAGTCCGTATCTTTGCAATGTGAGAAAAACAAAGCGATATTTGAATGAATTTTTAATTAAAACTTTTTAAGAAAATAATTTTCTAAAAATTTTGTAGATTAAAAAATAGTTCTTATATTTGCAATACAGAAATGAAATAAATACTACCTTATTAGAATAGTTTAAAAAGTCTTGAAAGTCTATTTGAAAAGGTAATAAAAATAATAAATAATAAATAATAAAACTTTCAAGCAATTTAATTATGAAAAATCAAATTAACAAAGTGAATGCAGAAAAAGCAAGTGCAAACGTAAAAGCAAATAGTTTAATTGCTTTAGATGTATTGAAAAGCGTAAAAGAAAAAAACGCTGGATTTTTCAAAACGTCTTTAGGGACAAAAACAGAAATTTACAAAAAAGAACTTTTTGAGGGTGCAAACGAAAAGCAAATCAAATCGTTACGCAAAAAGTTCAGAAATGTAACTTTCAATTTTCTTTCAACGATTGCAACAAATGCAGATAAAAAACTAATTGAGGGCTTTATAGACTTTTATAAACAAGTCTATGTTTTAAATGATTTTTCTTTTTCTTCAATTGCAAGCGAAAACACTAAAGAAGAAAAGAAAGCGATATTAATAAAAGGTCTCGAAATTGTGAAAAAATCAATGAAGTAAAACAAAATCAGATAGGGAGTAAAATTTTACTCCCTATCATAAAAATAAAATTATTATGTTATTAATTTTGTTTGTTATCTTATTAGCTGTTTTTATTAGTGCTTTATATGTAGTTTATATTCTTTTAAAGTCAAATCATAGAATAATATCTACTGTTATTAACGTGCAAACTTTTCAATTAATTAATGCAGAGCAATTTATATTGATTGAACAAATAAGCAAGAACTATTTAAATGAAGTTGAATATACAATTTATAAAAAATTTTCTTTTAAAACTTTTTTACTATACTTATGTTATTGTTTAAACGAACACCAATTTGAAGAAAATTTAAATAATCATTTAGTAGATAATTAGAAAAGCAAAGGGACACATAAAAGTTTGTCCCTTACTTTTTATTTTCAAATGTTAAATTTAAGGGAACCGTACTCCCCTTTTAGTACCACAACTTTCGAAGCTTTCGCATTAAGGGGTACCTTGAAGGCAAATTACATATTTTACTACCCCACAAAAATCACTCTTCGTGATAAGGTCATGCCCAGATATCCCACACCACACATGCCCACATAACACACAGAGAAACCAGAGAATAAAACATCCCTGGCTCTCATCCACCTTATCCCTCTGGCAGATTACAATATCAAAGTTCTTTCTATAAACCAAAAACTTATAAAGATATGGAAGAAAAAACATTATTCAAACTAGCACGTGCAATTACAGATACAGGTACAGATACTGTATCTTCAAAAGGTGGTACTGTAACCTACCGTATCACTTCCCTCAAAAGGAAACTGGTAAATGGCAAAGTAGTTTCAACCTCTACACCCTCTTGTACTTTGGGCTCAGCCTCCGTAAGTTGGGCTATTTGGGGAGGAGTTACCGTTGGAGATGGTTACTTAGATGTAAAAATTAACTATTCGGAAAATACTGGGTCCTCAAGGTCTACTACTCTGACATTTACCCAAAATGGGTCTAATAACAAAATCAATCTCACAGTAACTCAGGAATCTACTCCTGAATATTGGGAAATACGTTTTAATCCTATAGCCATCAGTGGAGTAGACACAAGTGCTTTTTTTGCTGTTACTACCAATATTAGTGGCGAAAGTGGATCTATGGCTGATGGTACCCTATATAAGAATTGGATAGTAAATCAAAATAGATATATGATTAATGTCTATATTGCTTCTATGTACCCGGGAAATTTCGACATGCTGTCTTGGTCCTGCCTTGATAAGGATGGTAATGCTTTTTCCCCTAATTACAATATACCCGATAACCAATACTTTACAATAAAAACAACTGGCTTAGGTTCCTATACTCTTAAAAAAGTTTCAACCCCCTCTGTTAGCAGTGGTACTCTTATACTCTCCAGTAGGTTTAACCCCACTAATAAAAAATATCCATTAGATTTGAACTTTTATTGGGGAGCTCCAACCTAAGATTTATATTGAGATTAAGATAATATCCCAATTATAAAAGCAATTACCCAGAATATAAGAGCCAGTGTATATGCAACAGAATACCTATGCCAGGGATACCAGCAGGTAATATAAGAATCTACTTTTAGTATTTCTGGATGTTCTTCCTCGTATTTTTTATCCTCTTCTCTAGAACTGTATTTATGAAATACATAGAAAGGTAAGAATACGAGGAAAATTATTAAAGCAACTGGGAACAAGAGTAGGAGAAGAATCTCCCACCCTTGCATTGATGTCCCAGCATAATTACCATCTCTGTCAAAAAAGTATCTCATAGTAATTTGTATTTTATGTATCTGATTAATAGATAAATCGGAAATAGAGGTAATACTATCCATACCGAGATGAATAAAACGAGAGAGTGTATTTTGTGAGTATAGGGTAAATAATCCAAGCAAGCCCTTACAAAAAATACAGTGAACGGTAAGCATACCAAATAAATTATTGCTAATACTGTAGTCATTGTTCTTTGAGGTATTTGTTAATAATCTTGGTAAGCTTCTTATCAAATTCAATCATCATATCGAAAGCTTTCGAATCTTTCATACTTCTAATTTCCTTATCAAGGAGTTCTATGTTTCTCTTGATTGAGAAATAGGCCTTGTATGCAAGGAATACTCTTTCATTTTCTTCGGTGAGTGGAAGAATTTCCCCCTTTTGCCCATCCAATCTTGGATATGTATCATCAGGGCCCAAGGTTCTTGCAACTTTTACCCGGTTACTGAGCATTGCGAATCCACCTTTTTTATCGATAGATTCCACTGTAACTTTCTCAATGATGGGTCTTCCAGATAATGTGAAGAGAACCTCATCCCCCTCTTTAAGCTTTTTGATTTCTTTCTTTTCTTTTTTCATATCTTTATTTATTAAGAATTTTTTTTATGCAAATATACGAAATTATTTCTTATTTATTGCATTATCAATCATATTTTTAATAAATTCATAGGCATTGCCCCGGTAATCTTCTAGCATTTTGTATTCCTGTGGAGATAGAAATATTCCGTTTACTTTAAAAGCATCTCTTAGATGCTCTGGTATAGTGCCCTGGTGAGCGATGTTATTATAACGGATAATGAAAAGTTTCTCTTTATCTTCATCTATAACACCAAGTGTGTTGACTGGTTGGAGTTTAGTTTGGTAAATTCCCCCAAAAGCAGAAGGTACCATTAAAATACTTCCCGGTATTCTAGTTATCCAATGGGAATAATCGGGAGTAATTACCGCAATTTTACCCTCTTTCTCAAGCTCTTTATCATAAGCTAATCGATTAGACCAAAAAGCACATTTAAAACAAACTTGTTTTCTTGCCATAAGTTGGGGAATCTCTCTAGTTTCATCGAATTCCTCTAAATTAATTGGTTTGCCACATATCTGGCACTCATTTTTCTTGTCCATATTGCATTATTTTATAAGTTATATATGATAATAGAACCTCTAAACATATTGAAAATGGGTTATAAGCAATACTTTTGTTACTAAAATTGAACCATTAAAACTGATAAGTTATGGATAAACTAACAAATGAAATGATTAAAGACCTTGCTATTCGCTTAGGTCTAGAACCTGCTCTATTGAAAGCTGTTCAATTGGTAGAAGCAGCAGGTAGAGATGGGTTTTTAGCTGATGGTAGGCCTCAAATTCTCTTCGAGGGTCACATTATGTACAAAGAAGTACATAAGAAATTCCCTGACAGAGATTTAGCTTACCTTTGTAAGAGATATTCTACGATTTTCTTCCCTAAATGGGATAAATCGAAGTATTTGGGAGGTGTACACGAGTATAAGAGACTCGAATTAGCCAAAGAAATTGACGAAGAATGTGCATTGAAGTCTGCAAGTTGGGGTATGTTCCAGATTTGTGGGTTCAATCACAACCTCTGTGAATGTAAAGATGTCTTCGAATTCGTTCATAAGATGTCAGAATCTCATGCAAATCAACTAGAACTCATGTATTATTTCATGAAAAACTCTGGTTGTTTGAGTAATCTCAAAGAAAAGGACTGGGCTGGCTTTGCCAAGAAGTATAATGGTCCCGGGTATGCCCAGAATGCCTACGACCAAAAACTAAGAAATGCTTACGAAAACTTCAAAGATAAATTATGAAAAGATGTCATTTTAACAGCTGGGTAGCAAAAGTATTTCTTTTCCCCAGTTACAAAGCAATTACTCTGGTGTATAACTCATTCTTCAAACACAAAGTAGAAGAGTGTAAACCTGATGATATCAATCATGAGTGTATTCATCAGGTACAACAGATTGAATGTAGTATAGTGGGTTTAGTACTTGGTATCATACTCTGGTTATCATTCGGTATATCCTTTTGGTGGGTAGTGGCTCTGACTTTTGGATTCTTCTACCTTTGGTATGTTATCGAATACCTAATTATCCTGTGCTTTGCCAAGTGGGATAAACAGAACGAAAGATACCATGATGTAAGTTTCGAAGAAGAAGCTCACAACAATGATAAGAATCTGAGTTACTTGGAAGACCGTAAGCCCTTTGCTTGGATTAAGTACATTAAATTGAGAAGCTACAAGAAATGAAAAAACCAAGGGTATTGGGAGTGTGCGCTGGACAGGGTGCACTCCTGTTCCCTTTTAAGAAAAATTTGTTAGGGAACATAGAGATAAGGGGAGTATTCCACACTCCGGGCGAAGAACAATGGAAATTAAACTTTGGAGATATACCGTTTTACAAGGGCTTTTGTTTACAAGAATTCGATGAGAAAGTAGACATAATTATATCAAGCCCCGATTGTGGAGCAGCCTCAGTAATGAGGTTATCTAAAGTAAAAGAATTAGGCAATCCAAAAGATAACCGTAGTCTTAATCTAGTAATTGCATCAATACTCAAGTATAAACCTAAGATATTTCTTATAGAAAATCTACCAAGACTGCTAACACTGCTTCCCAAGGATTTCTTTGAGGAAACCTTCAAAGACTATAAATTAGTTTTTCACGAAAGGTCAGTTTTAGATTACGGAAACTCCCAGGAGTCAAGGAAGCGATTACTCATCATTGGAGTACATAAAAAGACTGGTAAGAAATACTTGAATGCTTTTGATGAAGTATTTCAAGTAAAAACTCCAACAACTACTAGAAATTTACTTAAACCACTCACATTCTCTCAGGAAAATAATACTAACCAGATTCCGTTCATGAGTAAAACTCTGGCAATGTATGATTATCGAAAGCTTCCAGAGAAGAAGAATCTCACAGTAGCAAAGATACATAGGCTCTGGGTTAGAGATTTCAAGGATGAAAAGAAGTGGCCTATCAAAACTGCAAAGATGAGTACTCTTCCAGGAGTGTATCGATTGGAGTATGATAAACCCCCCTTAACTCTCAGACCTGCAGATAGGCAATTTAGACCCGACGGTTATCCTCTGGGAATAGAGGATTTCAAGGCAATTATGGGATTCCCCGATAAATTCGAAATTTACCTTCACAAAAATGGTGATACTTTCGAGGGTGATTTTAAGGATTACCATTACTGGCTTAACAAGGCAAGGTACACAATTGCCAAGGGTTCGGTTTATGAGGTAGGGATTTGGTTTAAGGAATGCCTTAAAAAGGTACCTTAATTTTCAGTGACTCCCCCCTATATATATTATGGCCAGGTAAGAAGGTAAGAAGGAAGGAAAGGAATAATTCTAAAATACAATTCTGAAAGGATAGGGATTGTTAAGGGAAAGGAAAACAAGCCACAAACCTAACTAATTGATTTTGAATGAATTAGGTAGTACCAAGACTTGGCAAATTGATGCCAAGTACCTGATTTAGAGCTAGTTGACTATATTCGTATGAAACACCAAAATCGAAAATGATATGACTAAGAAGATTTTACATCGTTCGGAAATTACACCGAAGAATCTGAAAGCAATCTTCAATCTGATTGCTGTACTATACAATCGATTGATTAAAAATCGAAAGGGAAAAATTCGTATAACTCTTTCTGAAGATTCGAAAGGACTTGAATTTAGATTAAGAATACCTACCTCGGAATTAAGTTCAAGTATGAAAGCTTTAATCCGTATTGGTATGGATAAGTTCATTGCTAAGGACACTTATTTGAGAATCAAGGATGAAGACATTTAAGAGGGCATTGTTCATTGTACTTCTAGGATTTACTATTTACCTTTGCTTCAGGAATTACAAACTTTCTCGAGAGGTTGATTCCCTGGAACTAGCGGTCAATGAAATCCCAGATACAGTATACACAGAGAAACCCTTCAAACCAGAGAAGAAGTACTCAGAAAAAGTTGAACCAGGTAAAATCTTAGTTCATGATAATAAGCAGCCAACTCTCTTTCCTGATTCCATGCTAAGGCAGCCAGTTATCAGTAACCAAGATTCCCTGGTTCAAATTGTTTTGAAGAAAGATAAGTTGAACTTAAGTCTGTTCAATAAGGAGACTAACACTTATTCAACTAGACTATTCCCAATCGACTTAGATAAGTACAACTACAACTGGTATGAAGGTCAATTAACTCGAAAGAAAGTTGCAAGGTTATCACTTAGTCCATACGTCTATGGCAAATACAGACCTTTCAATAATCTCTTAGATATGGGAGCTGGTCTTTCAATCAAGACTAAGAGATTTAATTACAAATTCGGAGTCAATACCTTTTACTACCCAAAGGTAAAATCCGGTATAGGTACTGACATCGAATTTCAAATAACGTATAACTTTTAAGTAATGGCAAAGACTATCTCAGAAACTAGAACTACATTAACTCGGGAGGAGCTATCAAACTTATCCCGAGTTTCTAGTGATGTTTTCTTTTTTAGCCTTTTTTGCTATGTGATACATCCAGTAAGAGGAAAGGTAAGATTCGATTTATACCCATTTCAGAAATCTGTTCTCTACAATTTCATTGCCCAACGATTCAATATCATTCTCAAATTCCGTCAGGCAGGAATTACAGAACTTATTTCAATGTACTGTCTTTGGTTGGCGATGTACCATCCCAACAAAAAGATAAACATTATCTCTATCAAAGACACAACTGCTAAGAAGGTGCTTAAGAAGATTAAGTTCATGTACAAGAATCTTCCATGGTACCTTCAAACTCCCATAATCAATGGTAGAGCTGGAGAATACGGTTCTGCTTCCATGATAGAATTTGATAATGGGTCATTTATTGAATCAATTCCGACATCATCCGAAGCCGGTCGTTCGGAATCCCTTTCTCTTCTGGTAATTGACGAGGCAGCAGTAGTAAGATGGGCTGCTCAAATTTGGGCTGCTGCATTCCCTACTCTTTCCACTGGTGGAGCTGCCATCGTCAATTCCACTCCCTATGGAGTTGGTAATTTCTATCACTCAACTTGGGTAGATGCCATTGCAGGAGGTAATCCTTTTAACCCAATTCGATTATACTGGCAAATGCACCCAGAACGAGATATCAATTGGTATAACCAAATGTCTTCTGCTTTGGGAGCAAAACGAACTGCACAAGAAATTGATGGTGACTTCTTATCATCTGGTAATACAGTCTTCGACTTAGCTGATATTAAAGCTATCGAAGACTGCCTTAGTGATTACCCAGTTATTAAGAAGAGATTTAATGGTCAATACCGACAATTCTGTGAACCCGAATCAGATAAAGAATATTTCATTGGTGCAGACGTTTCAACTGGTAGAGCTTCTGACTACTCTTCATTTACTTGTATGGATAAGCAAGGAGAAGAACAAGTAGTATATAAGGGAAGAATGGCAGTGGGAGCTTATGCTAAGTTACTTGGTGATACTGGGAAGTTGTTTAACTGGGCAATAATAGCTCCAGAATCCAATGACGTTGGTTTATCAGTAACCTCTAAGCTTCAGGATGAAGGCTACCCTAACCTTTACTATTACCAGAAGATGCTGAAGAAAAAGGGTAAAAGTAGACCTGAGATGGATAAATCCCCTGGTTGGTTAACCACCCAAAAGAATCGTTCAGTGATAATAGAAAACTTGGAAGAAGATATTCGATTAGATCACGTAATCATTAAGGACCCATTCTTTGTACAAGAAGCTTATACCTTCATTTATGATGGTTTAGGTAGACCTGTTGCAATGGGTAAACATAGGGCTAACAATTCAGCTGTAGATGTAGACCTTGAAGGAGATGTATATGCCGATGATGATATCTTTGGAAAAGCAATATGTAATCACATAAGGAAAGGAAAAACTAACGTAATCGTACAACCAAGATGAAAAAGTACTTCAATTTTAGTTGGGGTTGGGGACGTAAGAAGGACCCTCCCAAGAATGGTACATCCTCTAATAAAGAGGAGAAGCCTGCCACATCGATTTCGCCTGGTAGGGTTTCAGTTGACGATGATAGCGATAACTTAATTACATCATTACAAGGGTTGACTAAATTAGTTGAACCCTCTTTTCGTGTTGATGTGATACCTTTAATTCGGGATTTATATAAGGTAAATCCTGATATGGGCATTGCATTGCAAGATATGTTTAAGTTAGCTAACACCAGTCATACAGTAACTTTCCCTAATAATACCGATGAAGAGGCTTCAAAGATGAGAGAACATCTTAAGAAAGCCACCAAGGGATGGACCAGATATACTGCTGGTATAGATGGTTTAGTTAATAAAATGATTGTTCAACTTCTTGTAAGTGGGGCAATATCCGTAGAAGGAGTACCAAATGATAAGCTTGATGGTTTGGCTACTGTATTATTCCTTAAGCCAGAACACATCAAGTTTAAACGTGAATTAAATGGGGTGTATGCTCCTTACCAAAAGAATATAAATTTCTTTGTTAAGCAACAAGATTACATTAAGCTTAACCCAGAAACCTATTTCTATATTGGTATGTTCAATGATACGGATGAACCTTATGGAGTTCCTCCATTTATGCCTGCATTGGATTCTCTCAAGGGTCAGAATGATATGAAGGTTAACTTCAAACATATCATGGAGATTTGTGGTATGGTTGGTTTCTTAGAAGCTAAGATGCAGAAATCTCCACAAAGACCAAATGAGAGTATAAAAGCTTATGAATCCCGATTATACCATGAACTTAATATCCTTAAACGTAATGTTAAAGAGGGTATGAAGGATGGAGTAGTTGCTGGTTACATAGATGACCATGAATTCAAACTAAATTCTACTACTAAGGAGCTCGGTAATATCGAGAAGCCTTGGAATATGAATCAACAATCTGTAGCAAATGGGTTGGGAGTTAATGGCTCTATCATTGGGGTATCATCTACTACTGGTGAAGGTGCAACTGGTATAATGCTGTCTAAGATGATTAGCCAGTTAAAAAATATCCAAATGCTTGTAGCTTATGTATTGGACCGACTTTATTCTCTAGAACTGCGTCTGGCAGGCTTTAATAATAAGGGGATGAAGATTGATTGGGGAACTTCTACAGTTTCTGATGAAGTTAAAATCCAACAAGGTCTTCAGTATAAGATACAGAACCTTGACTTACTGTATAAGGCAGGTATCATTAGCCAAGAGCAATATGCTTGGGCAATGGGTTATGATTCACCAGATGAAAAGGAACCAAGAGTTTCACTTGAGGACCAATTTGCTAAGGGAGGTAATACAGACCCCCAAGAAGGAACTAAGAAGAAACAAAGGCAAGATGATAAAAACCAATCTGCTCGTAGGTCAAGAGATAAGAATAACCCGGCTCCTTCTCGAGGAGACCAAAATACTAAAGCAAGATGAGTAAATTCACAAAGAAAAACAAAGAGCATCTTGATTCTATGGTGATAGGTCAAGGCCATACCATTATGGCTGGGTATATCCCAGAAGCAGTGGGAGCCCAGACTTTCTCCGAGAATTATTACAAATGGAAGAATCCTACACCGGACACCATTGCTCAATTTGGATTTTGGGGAGGGGATATAGATTATAATACCTATTACCCTAACCTGGATAAATCGGAATTAACTCCAAAGGATGAAGAGTTTATCGAACCTATGTTCCGATTACTTTCGGAAACAATCGTATCGAAAAATTGGAATCCTACAGACTTCGGTCAAAATGGAGTACTAAAGGCTTCTATGAAGATGTTGCTTGGTCAAACAGTAAACTGTGACCATGAAACCAACATCGGTAATGCTATTGGTGCTGTATCACAAGTAATGTGGCAGGAATCCTATAAAGACGGTAGCTTTACTATACCCGCTGGTATCAACGGTATTCTGAAAATCGATGGTAAGGCAAACCCAAGAATTGCTAGAGGCATCCTTATGGAACCTCCTTCAATTCATAGTAATTCAGTTACTGTACAATTTAAGTGGGATAGATCCCATCCCCAAATGGAAGATAACGAATTTTATCAGAAACTGGGTACTTATGACTCTAAGGGAGTTATGGTACGTAGAATTGTTACTGAAATTGTTCGTTACCTTGAGACCTCACTAGTTTCACATGGTGCTGATTCATTTGCCCAGAAAATTGGTTCGGATGGTAAAATCATTAACCCAACCTTTGCCAAAAGAACTTGGGCATCTTATGAAGAATACAGAGATGATAAATCGAAGCAATACTTCTTTACTGATTATAAATCAGATTTAACATCATATCAAGAAAAGAACGATACTCAGGGTTCTTTTAATGATAATGATGCCAATGATAATCATTCAAATAAAGATAACATGAACGAAGAATTACTAAAATTTCTTGAAAGCCTTTTTGGGGATAACATGCTTACCCTGGAAGAAGGTAAAGAGATGAATCAGGAAAATGTAATTGCCTGCATTCAGACTTTGGTATCATCCAGAAACGAATTGCAAACTTCGGTAGATAATCTTACTACAGAGAAAACTTCTCTTACGGAACAGATTACCAACTTGAATGCCGAAGTAGCTAACTTGAAGGAAATGGCAACCGTAGGAAAGAATCACATTGCTTCTCTACGTGAAAATGCCGTAGAAACCTACAAGAAGTTGATGGGTGATAAGGTAGATGAGACAATCGTTACGATGCTCAATGCCGAGACTACTGGTATTACTACTCTTATTTCCTTGACCAAGGATTACCAAGCTCGCTTGGAAGAGAAGTTCCCTCTCACTTGCTCAAAATGTGGTTCTAAGGACGTCAACCGTGCTTCCTCAATTGCTGAGGATGATACCGAGGGTAAAACTGGAACCCAGGGTACTGATACCCAACGGAATTCAGAATCTCCGAGTACTAAGAATGTAATCGATAACTTGTATCGAAACAAAATCAAATAACTAATATAAATAATCCGCGTTATGGAAAAAACTAAAATCGTAAACGACCCTCAGCAACTTACTCTCTTTGGGGAAAGAACCCCGAGAGCGGTGATTTACAAAAGTGAGTCACACAAATTGCACCAGGCTTTCAATGTTAAAGCTGGAGAGAAAATCGTACAGGGTATGCCAGTGGCTTTGAATGAAGAAGGTTTGATTTACCCTTGCACTGATACAGCTACTCAAGTTTATTTGGGTGTAGCAGTAACGGATAACGTTAACCCTGCTTATCAACCTCAAAGAAATTTCCCGGTAGAGGTAACAGTAGCTATGGAAGGTTACATGATTTGTAACTGGGTATCAAACGGAAATATCGAAGCTGGCTATGTAACTCCCGATGGAAAATTGCTTAACGATAGATTCGTAAAAGCTAACCAAGCAACTTCAACCCAGTTCATTGCCCTTAATCCAGCAGAAGAGGCAAATGAGGTAATTCAAGTACTCATCAAATAAGAGAAAAGAAGTTATGGAAAATAAAATAGATATTACAAAGTTGAAGGCTCAGGATTTTATGAATGAGCTGCCGGAAATGGTAAGAAGCTTGGAAGCTGTTCGTTCCGGTTCACAGGACAAGAAGCCTGTAGAGGTAACTTTTGGAGAATTGGTTACCGGTAAATGGGGTATTTCAGAAGATGAACTTTTTGAAAAGATGGGCATCAATCCAAAAGTGGACACGATGCAGAACATCTTTACAATGCCCCAACAGAATATTCGTTGGATTGTTCCGGAAATCATTCGTGCTGCTATCACATCGGGTATGCGCCAGGCTCCGTTCTATCCGAACATCATTGCATCTGACCAACCAATCAATGGTTTACAAGCAATCATGCCGATGGTTAACATGTCGGATGCTGCCCCTGCAAAGGTTAATGAGGCAGAAACTATCCCATTGGGTGATGTTAGCTTCGGACAGAAATCAGTTAGCCTCTTCAAAATCGGAAAAGGTTTCAAACTTACTGATGAAGTTCGTAACTATGTTTCGCTCGATGTCTTGGGAATCTACCTTCGTGATTTTGGTGTTCAGTTGGGTTATGCTCTGGATACTCTGGCTATGGACGTTGCTATCAATGGTAACAACCCTGATGGCTCTGAGTCTGCCCCGGTAATCGGTGTATACGAAACAACTAATGGTATCACTTACAAAGACCTTCTGCATATTTGGGTACGTGCTGCTCGTATGGGACGTAACTTCCAAACTATGATTGGTGGTGAAGACCAGGCAATCGAAATGCTGAACTTGCCGGAATTCAAGGATCGTCACTCTGGTACTACAGAAGCTACCCTGAATGTTAAGTCCCCTGTTCCCAAGAATGCTGACTTCTACATTCACCCGGGTACACCCGACCAACAGTTGCTGTTGATTGATACATCTGCTGCCTTGATTAAGCTTACTGCTCGTCAGTTGATGCTTGAATCTGAAAGAATCGTTTCTAACCAGACTCAGGCAATCTATGCAAGCTTGACTACTGGCTTCTCTAAGATGTACCAGGATGCAACTCTGTTGCTGGCTGCTGACAAGAAGTTCTCAGAATTCGGTTTCCCCGAGTTCATGAACGTAGACCCATATTTGATGGTTAACCTAGAATAATAAGGGACGTCCGGTTTCATCTATATAAATTCCCTGAGAGGGTAGGTAACTAAAAAAACCTATCCTCTCTTTAATCATTTTTAAATCTTAGGAAATATGGCTAAAGATAAATATACAGTAACTGTGGGACCAAGAGCTTACAGTTTTCATGACCAATCAACTGGTATTACCGTTTGTAGAGGAGAAGACAAGGAACTCTCTCGTCGTCAATTCCGTGCACCAAAGATTCAGAAGGCAATTGCCTCTGGCCATCTGATTATCATTGCTGATAAATCAGAAATCGAAAAGTATTCAGAGGCCGACATCGAAAAGTTGGATAAGAGACTGAATGCTCAGTTCAAGAAAGGCATGACTCTTGAAAAACTTGCAAAGGGCTATTCCCTGGAAGAACTGAAACTGGTAGCAGGTCTCCATGAAATCGTTGCCGAGAAAGATGATACAGTAGAAACAATTCTTCAGGCTTTGCTGGAAGAATTCGAATCCTCTTCTAAAGGGTAATCTATGAAAATTACATAAGACAGACTAATATGAATAACAATCTGGACTTTTTGTACGTTACGTCAGGTCTGGAAGTTTCATTCAGAGTCATATCCAAAGTCCCGGCCAAATCCATTTTTGACTGGGACTTTGGCGATGATAAGGGAGAGGTTTTCAATGGTGGAAGACATGTTTCCTATTCTTATGAAACTCCCGGTTTCTATACCGTAACATTACATGTAACTAACTCTAGCGGTTTAGATATCACCGTAGATAAGACTCTGGTAGTTTGTGATTATGGGCATACGGCATTAGCCGATACAATATATAACTTAATCGACCATTATATCCCTTCAGAAATATCTGATGGGATGACCAGGGAAGAGAAATCTATTTACATCACTAAGTGGCAATATTACATTGGACCTCTAGTAAACCATACAATTGCACCAGATAAGTATACAGATGAATTATGGTATGAAGCACTAGAAAACCAATTAATAATGGAATTGGCTGCCTGGGATTTTCTCAATGTGAAGATACTTAATCTATTAACGAGTACTTCCGAATACTTAAGTCAATTAACCTCTACCAAAGAACAAACGGGTGATGGTACTTCTAAACCTGAACTTGCCCGAGGTGATAGGATTAAACAAATCACTACTGGGCCTACTGAAGTGCAATATTATGATACCTTGGCAGATGCTACAAGTTCCCTATGGAAAACACTTTCTCAAGCAATGCAACCGGGTGGATTAATAGATGAATTAAGAAAGAACCTTTGTATGTTAGCTTCACGATTGGAAATCTACTTACCGTTCTGTGATGAAGTATTCAGAACCGTAGTTCCCAAAGTAGTTAACAGAAGGCAACCTGGAGTATTAGATGGACCCAACCCAAGTGCTCCAGTAAAAGGTGGTAAGAAATCAATCTTAACTAAGTTATGACAAAAGAACCCTGGAGAATGGTAAAGAACCGCTCT
>ERZ780070.556-NODE-556-length-15918-cov-4.773309_pt1 | contig 15918 bp, 8 predicted proteins | sample MGYA00511577_ERZ780070 | MGnify/ENA primary metagenome ERZ780070 (study PRJEB29588, sample SAMEA2162530) | human gut metagenome | biome: human gut; feature: human-associated habitat; material: faeces | place: Denmark | collected 2008/2010 ...
CCATCCAGACCATATGTATCTGCCTGCTGCATCAGATTGGCGATCAGATTTGCACGGTTGGCTGACGAAGACAGAAGTTCTTCAAAATCAATGTCCACGTCATATACGCTCTTACTGTCTACATCAGTGATCACTGCCCATACATCAGCTCCTGCAGCATGTGCCTGCTGTACATAAGAGGCTGATGCAATGCTTGTAAATCCTCCGGCATTATCATTGAGCCTGAACCATGTGGGTGCCACTACATTTACTGCCTTTGATGCCCCAAGCACGCTTGAGAGATTACTGTTGGCTCCCTCTTCAAATACCTGATGGAATGCCATATTCACAATGCCATCTTTATGCAGACTGTTATAATTAAGTTCCATTGCATCTGTAACCGGCATCTGCTCAACCTGCATCTTGTCTGTAAGATATTTGTTCTCAACATAACCGATATATGCATCTGCTGACTTTACTTTCGTCCAGTTCTCCATTTCTTCCAGAATGGTCACACTGTCGCCTGCCTTGACTTCCTCCAGAATATCGCTCTTTATGCCGCCCTGATAACGGATCTGGGTATTCTTCGTGAGTTTTGCCTGTGTCTGTGTCTCCCAGCTTGTATACACCTGCATATGTAAAGGTGCATCATAGAGTGTATATTCCATATTTACATAGCGTTTCACATAATCCGCAGCGATATAAAGTACATCGCCTTCATATAACGCCGCTTTGTAATCAATGGAATTGCCAACTTCAGATATATAGATCACATTACTTGCATCTCCAATATTTACCTTGAGCACATCTGTTGCCGTTGTATATACCAGCACCTGTTCCTGACTGTTTGCATAGAAACGGTCTGTAAAATATTTTACGACTGTCGGTAAAACAAAAAAACAAACCCCCAGCCACAGCAATGTTCAATGCGACAATCCCCATTGCCACTAGATTCATAGCAATCCCTCCTTTCTTAAAGGAAGAGAAAAAAGAAGGACCTACCTGAAGTCCGATACAAAACACGAACAATATCAGTCCGAAATCCTGTAAAAATGTAAGTATCTGTGTATTCCCCGTTAAGCCGAAATGTCCGCAGACAATACCGGTAAACAAAACAAAAGTAACACCTAACGATACCCCGAAAAATTTAATTTTTCCCAGCAACACTCCTACTGCAATCACAAAGGAATAAAGCAGCACGATATGCGCTATTGAGTTTTCATCAAATAATAGATTTTGTAACCAGTCCATGATATAATACTATGTTTTTATAAATTGCCGCAAAATTAATGAATTCCCCTCACTCAGCCCAACAATTTGAAAACTATTATTTCATGATTCCTATTTATTTTGCAATATCCACTTTGCAATAAGAACATCTTTTGTTTTCGTCACTTAACAAAATGACAGAAACCTCTCTTTCTCCTTTATGAAAATAGCTAAAAAAAGGATTCTATTTAAAAGGTTTTAGTATATTTGCCCGTACTATTGAAAAAGTATGTGATATAATTCTTAAATATTAATACCGAATAAACTATGGCAGATAGTAAAGAGAAACTCTTTTCGGACTTCCCAGCCGTTTCTACGGAACAGTGGATGGAAAAGATTACAGCCGACTTGAAAGGCGCTGATTTTGAAAAGAAATTGGTTTGGAGAACCAACGAAGGTTTTAAAGTAAAACCATTTTATCGCCAGGAAGATCTGGAAGGTTTGAAAACAACTGAAGGACTACCCGGAGAATTCCCCTATGTAAGAGGCACGAAGAAAAACGACAATACTTGGTTCGTGCGTCAGGAAATCAAAGTAGAATGCCCTAAAGAGGCTAATGCTAAAGCACTGGATATTTTGAACAAAGGTGTTGACTCATTGGGATTCTACGTAAAGAAGAAAGACCTCAGTCCTGAATATATCGAAACATTATTGAATGATATCTGTGCGGAATGCATTGAGTTAAACTTCTCCACTTGCCAAGGACATACGGTGGAATTAGCCAAATTATTGGTTGCTTACTTCCAAAAGAAAGGATACGACCTGACCAAGTTGCAAGGCTCCGTCAACTATGACCCTATGGGTAAAATGATGGTAAAAGGCAAAGACCTTAGCAATTTCATCACTACTGCCAAAGAATTGGTAGAAGTACTGGCTCCGCTACCTAAATTCCGTTGTATCTGTGTCAATGCGATAGAACTGAACAATGCCGGATCTTATATTTCACAAGAACTGGGCTATGCATTGGCCTGGGGTAACGAATATCTGAGCAAGCTGGTAGAAGCAGGAGTTCCTGCCGCACTGGCTGCCAAGAAAATAAAATTCAATTTCGGCATCAGTTCCAACTATTTTCTGGAAATTGCCAAGTTCCGCGCAGCACGTATGTTATGGGCGGACATCGTAAAAGAATATCATCCTCAATGCAACCGCCAGCCCGAATGTCCGAACAAAGCGGAAGACGGTACTTGTCTCTGTGCCTGCAAAATGGTGGCACATGCTGAAACATCCACTTTCAACCTGACTTTGTTTGATGCACATGTAAACCTGCTCCGCACTCAAACCGAAGCGATGAGTGCCGCCTTGGCAGGAGTCAACTCCATCACCGTAACCCCGTTTGACAAGACTTACGAAACTCCGGACGACTTCTCTGAACGTATCGCCCGTAACCAACAGTTATTGCTAAAAGAAGAATGTCATTTCAACAAAGTAGTTGACCCCGCCGCGGGTTCTTACTTTATTGAAAATTTAACAATTTCTATTGCCACACAGGCATGGGAATTATTCTTGAAAGTAGAAGACGAAGGAGGAATGCTGGAAGCAGTCAAAGCAGGAAAAGTACAGGAAGCGATCAACGCAAGCAACAAGGCCCGCCACGATTCCGTTTCAAAACGCAAAGAAATTCTACTGGGTACCAACCAATATCCTAACTTCAATGAAAAAGCAGGCGAAAAGGCTCCTGTAGAAGCCAAATGTTGTTGTGGAGGTAATCATGACAGCTGTGAAAAGCCGTTTGCCACATTAAACTTCGACCGTGCTGCCAGCCAGTTTGAAGCACTTCGTTTGCAGACAGAGAAATCCGGCAAACGTCCGAAAGCATTTATGCTGACTATCGGTAATCTGGCCATGCGTCAAGCACGTGCCCAATTCTCATGCAACTTCCTGGCTTGTGCCGGTTACGAAGTAATCGACAATTTGGGCTTCCCCACAGTAGAGGCCGGTGTCGAAGCAGCTATGAAAGCCGGTGCAGACATCGTAGTTATCTGTTCCAGCGATGATGAATATGCAGAATATGCTATTCCTGCATTCAAGGCATTGGACGGACGAGCTATTTTCATTGTTGCAGGTGCTCCTGCTTGTATGGAAGAGCTGAAAGCCGCAGGCATCGAAAACTTTATCCATGTACGTGTCAACGTATTGGACACATTGAAAGAATACAACGCTAAGTTAGGAATTAAGTAAGGAAGAACAATGAAACCGAATTTTAAAAATATAGATATATATGCCGGATTTCAACCTCAGAATGGTATGGAATGGCAAAAAGAAAATGGCATCACCGCCGACTGGAAAACGCCGGAACACATCAATGTGAAGCCTGTTTACACTAAAGAAGATTTGGAAGGCATGGAGCACTTGAACTATGTAGCAGGTATTCCTCCTTATCTTCGCGGCCCGTACTCCATGATGTACACTTTCCGTCCTTGGACTATCCGCCAATACGCAGGTTTCTCCACTGCCGAAGAAAGTAATGCATTCTATCGCCGTAATTTGGCATCAGGCCAGAAAGGCTTGTCTGTCGCATTCGACCTTCCGACACACCGCGGCTATGACCCCGACCATGAACGTGTAGTAGGTGACGTAGGTAAGGCAGGCGTGTCTATTTGCTCATTGGAAAATATGAAAGTTTTGTTCGATGGTATTCCTTTGAACAAGATGTCTGTTTCCATGACCATGAATGGTGCCGTACTTCCCATCATGGCATTCTATATCAATGCAGGTTTGGAACAGGGAGCCAAATTGGAAGAAATGGCCGGAACCATCCAGAATGATATCTTAAAAGAGTTTATGGTGCGTAACACTTATATTTATCCACCTGCCTTTTCCATGAAGATCATCTCTGACATATTTGAATATACCTCACAAAAAATGCCTAAGTTCAATTCTATCTCCATCTCGGGCTACCACATGCAGGAAGCAGGTGCCACAGCAGATATTGAATTGGCTTATACACTGGCTGACGGTTTGGAATATCTTCGGGCCGGAGTAGCCGCAGGTATAGACATCGATGCATTCGCTCCGCGTCTGTCATTCTTCTGGGCTATCGGCATGAATCATTTTATGGAAATAGCCAAAATGCGTGCGGCACGTATGCTGTGGGCTAAAATTGTCAAGCAGTTCAACCCGAAGAATCCGAAATCACTGGCATTGCGTACCCATTCCCAGACTTCGGGCTGGTCATTGACGGAGCAAGATCCGTTCAATAATGTAGGTCGTACTTGTATTGAAGCTATGGCAGCAGCATTGGGACACACCCAGTCACTGCACACCAACGCATTGGATGAGGCAATTGCATTGCCCACCGACTTCTCTGCACGTATCGCACGTAATACTCAGATTTATATTCAGGAAGAAACATATGTTTGCAAGAACGTGGACCCATGGGGTGGTTCTTACTATGTAGAATCTTTAACTAACGAACTGGCTCACAAGGCTTGGGAACATATTCAGGAAATTGAAAGCTTGGGCGGTATGGCGAAAGCTATCGAAACCGGAGTACCCAAAATGCGTATTGAAGAAGCTGCGGCACGTACTCAGGCCCGTATCGACTCCGGTGCCCAGACAATTGTCGGCACTAACAAATATCGTTTGGAAAAAGAGGATCCTATCGATATCCTTGAAGTAGACAATACAGCTGTACGTTTGGAACAAATTGAAAATCTGAAGCGTTTGAAAGAAGGTCGCAATCAAGCAGAAGTAGACAAAGCTTTGGCAGCCATCACCGAATGTGTAAAGACAGGTAAAGGCAATTTGCTGGAACTGGCTGTAGAGGCAGCTCATGTCCGTGCTACCTTGGGCGAGATTTCGGATGCTTGTGAAACAATTGTAGGACGTTATAAAGCAGTAATCAGAACTATATCAGGCGTGTACTCATCAGAAAGTAAAAAGGATACAGACTTCGCAAAAGCTTGCGAACTGACCGAAGAATTTGCAAAGAAGGAAGGCCGCCGTCCGCGTATCATGATTGCCAAGATGGGACAGGACGGACACGACCGTGGTGCAAAAGTAGTTGCAACAGGTTATGCCGACTGTGGTTTCGACGTAGATATGGGACCGTTGTTCCAAACTCCTGCCGAAGCTGCTCGTGACGCAGTGGAAAACGACGTTCATGTAGTAGGTGTTTCTTCATTGGCTGCCGGACACAAGACACTGATCCCGCAGATTATTGAAGAATTAAAGAAATTAGGTCGTGAAGATATTTTGGTCATCGCCGGTGGTGTTATCCCCGCTCAAGACTATGACTTCTTATACAAGGCAGGTGTTGTAGCAATCTTCGGCCCCGGAACCTCTGTTGCCAAAGCAGCAGTTCAGATTATGGACATTTTACTGGACGAAGAGGAATAAGCTTTTTCACCTGAATAGTTTATCATTTTAAACAATAGTAAAGAATCTGTTTACACTTATTTCGTGTTTACAGGTTCTTTACTTTATTCAAGACAATGGATTATAACGATAGACCAAGGATAAATTAAATCCATTTCTTCTAAATTACCCAAAAACATCAACAAAATTGATATTAGACAACCCTAGTAATACAAAAAGAAAACCAGAAAAGCTATCGGTCTTGTAAAACAAAGGTTATGTCAAGCAAAAAGGTGGTACAAAACTTTCAAGAAAAATTCTGCCCACCTCCTTTAAGAGAAAATTTATGTGTTAGAGAGAATTATCAATAGTTCTTCGTACAAAGTGAATTAAAGTCAGTTTCAATTTTAGGTATCTCCCACACCCAACCTTGTGCATCTTTATCCTTTTCAAGAAAAGTACAGAAAGCTATATCAAAATTTGATCCACGCTTAATAGACATATGCAAACGTTTCAAATCATAAAAACGAAAACCTTCACCCCACAATTCCACCCGGCGACTATTCATAATTTCCTCTGCCAAAGCCTCACCGATATTTCCTTTTGAAACATAAGAGGGATCGCGGGTTATCTGGAACTTAGTAAATACAGCCTGCGCCTCACTATCTTTTCCTGCACGAGCCAATGCTTCGGCCTGAGTGAGATACATTTCTGCCAAACGCATAAATGCGACATCACCTACAGCATCGGCTGTAGAACGGGCAGTAAACTTACGGTTTTGATAAGCATTCTTTGCATAACTTGATGATGGAACAGATGCTTCCCCTGTCGGATCCCACCACGCACGCCGTAAGTCTGTTTCAGACATCGTTTCATAAGCATCCACATTTATGCACTTCACTCCCTGACGAATGGCACTGGAGTTAAAGTTCCATGACATATATGCGTAATAAGAATAAAAATAAACAGTCTTATCATCGGGAGTCATTGCAGCATACATCGCTTCTTTAGTGTCCGTCGTGATATTGGCAAACCCACAATTCAACTGACTGCCAGTCATCAACCGGTGACCACCAGCTTCAGCTAAAGAAACAGACTTCCCTGCATAAACCGCCGCATTATTATAATCTTGCATGGCCAATGCTACACGTGCCTTCAATCCCCATGCCACCATCTCGCTATAATGATTGACATCATTTACTTTTATTCCACTCAAAAGTATACAAGCCTCATCCAAATCATTATTGATTTTAGCATAAACATCTTCTACGGAATTACGTGCCTGCTCTTCGGCCACAGCTTTTTCACGATAAGGAATTCCATCCTGTGTATTATCCTTGCCGGCTTCATAACGTTTTGCATAAAGCTGGACCAAATTAAAATGAGCCCAAGCACGGATACATAAAGCTTCTCCCTTTATCTGGTCAAACAATTCCTGGCTAGTTATTTCAACTTCCTCCAAACCCGCCAAAATTTTATTGGCATTCAGAATCCATTGATAATAAATCTGCCAGAACTTATAATTATAACCATTCGTTTCATTCATATTGCATTGCCATCCTAAATAGGCCGCCTTCATCCATGTATTTGTCTGCCAATTCATATCATCAGCCTCTGCATCACGTGACATCATAAAACCGGGTTCACCGCCCAGACACTGATATCCGCTTTCCTGAGAAACCATCTCTTTATGAATTCCGTTCAATGCTATATAAAGATTGTCCAACGAGGTGTTTATTGTCGTTTCTGAAACAGAGGTAGACGGAATGGTATCCAGATAATCACCGGCACAACCGGATAGAGACATTACTCCAACTGTCGCTAATCCTAATGTTATATTTTTAATTGATCTCATAATTCTTTTATTTTTAGAATGAAACATTAAGCCCTAACGTGATATTACGGGACGGCATATACTCATTATAAGTCACACCGGAATAGTTGGCCATCGGGTTCAATCCCTGACGGGCTTTCAACATGAACAAGTTTTCCGCAGTCAGATTCAAACGGGCACTCTTAAGCATCACTTTGCTCAACCAAGTTTTTGGGAGCTGATAGCCAATAGTGACAGATCTTAAATTAAGATAATCCGAGCTGGTAAGCCAACGAGTTGAATAAGACTGACCAATATTCGTGGTATGAGCCGCACTATTGTCTATACGGGGAACCTCAGTAATATCCCCTGCCTGTTTCCATGCTTTTAACAAATCCGGACTTTGTGCATAACCAAATTCAGTCATACTCATCATGGTAGCATAATTAGTATCCAGAATCTGACCGCCCAACTGGTAAGAGAATACAGCAGCCAATTCAAAGTTCTTATAACTAACTCTGACATTAAACCCACCATACACATCAGGAATAGAAGAACCGCTGAAGTCGTATTTAGCATAAGTATACGAATTGGTCAATTCCTTACCATCAATAGTCACTACTGTTTTTTTATACTCATCAAACTGGCTCTGCGTAATGTTTCCATCCCCTGTTCCGATATTCCCTTGATTATATTTACTTACATCAGCCACATATAAACCATCACCGGTCTGAGGGTCTACCCCATGCCATTGACGAAGCCAGAATTCATAAATGGACTTTCCTTCCAACCACTTTTTTGAGCCACTGATATATCCATTTTCTTTCATTGTAGCCGGCAGATTCTTGATCTTATTCTTCACAAAAGTAGCATTGGCCCCAACAGATACACTCCAATCTTTATTTTTAAATGCATTATAATCCAACTCTATTTCCACTCCTGAATTAGTAACCTTACCGATATTCTGTATAATGGATGTTACTCCGACAGAAGCAGGCTGGGAAACATCAAACAACAAATCCTTGGAATCTTTCTTAAAATATTCAATAGTACCCGTCAAACGGTCAAACAAACCAAATTCAAGAGCAATATCCGTAGATATCTGTGTTTCCCATTTCAATGAGGGATTGGCTATCACCGTGAAGTAGGCTCCAGCTTCTGAGCCATTCTTATATCCCAAACCATATAAGGTCTGATAAGGATAATAATCAGGATCACCATCACTATCCAATATATTATCATTACCTGTTTCACCGTAAGAAGCACGTAATTTCAAGTTATTCACCCATTTCACATCCTTCATAAATGCCTCTTCACTAATTCTCCAGCCTGCTCCGAACGACCAGAAATTCCCCCATCGGTTCTCTTTTGCAAAACGCGAGGAACCATCATGGCGATAAGAAAGTGAAGCGTAGTATTTATGCGCATAATCATAATTGATACGGCCAAAGTAACCTTCCTTTTTATAGGTGTTCGTATAGGAGCTAAGTGAACTGATATTTACGAAATTACCAAATTCATACATGCCCGAAACTGTTTCCTGGGTCTTCATGCCATATAAATACTCATACTTATAAGAATAGTTTTCATGTCCTAAAAGAACGTCAAAGTTATGATTTCCGATAGACTTGCTATAAGTTATCAATTGATTGAAGGTCTGAGTCAGCGTTCGGGTAGACATTTGGTTCAAACGACCCGGTCCGGCAGTGCCATCGCCCACATAAGGATTTTCATAGACTTTACGACGATAATCAATATTATTGATAGAGTAATTGGCTGTAAGGTTCAACCCTTCAACCGGAGTCAAAGTGAGATAAGTATGTCCAGTCTGATTAACACGCACCAGTTCACGTTGATTGAACTCTGTTTCAGCTATCGCATCACGTCCATTATTCGACAAGCGAGTTCCTTCATAATCATAAATATATTCACCCGGATCAGTAGTTGCCTTACCATTAGCATCCAAATAAGCACCGGTTTCCAAATCATGTTTATGAACGGGATATATAGGAGCCATGGTACGAATAAAACGGGTAAGGTTACTATATGAACTCGAATTTCCCGAATCTGAAGTTGAATAATTGGATACCGTACGCGTTACTCCCAAATTCAAACCAGTCTTGAACCATTTAGTAGGATACACATTATAATTCAAACGACCAGAATAACGTTCAAAGTCAGTCTTGATCATATAACCATCATCATTTAAATAGCCAACAGAAGCATAAGTATCACTTTTTTCTGTTTTTGTATTATAACTCAAATTATATTCCTGACGATAGCCGGTCTTGAAAGCTGCATCTTCCCAATCCAAATCATCCCCCCACTTCAATGCATCAGCAGAAGAATTCAGTTTTCCATCAGTTCCGACAATGGCATCATCTGCGACACCAACAAAAGGATTATACTTCAATGTACTTCCAATTTTAGATGTTGCCAATGAGGCCGCCGTTGCAGCATCCTTACCAGATGTAATATAAGAGTTCTTCAACATCTCCCATTGTAAAGGATAGTAATCATAAATCCCCACCTTTTTATAATCTTTATAAGCCCTGTTTGACCATCCTTGGTTAATGGTCAAGTTTACTCCTGTTCCACCTGACTCTTTACCTTTTTTAGTAGTAATCAAGATCACACCATTACCCGCACTTGAACCATACAAAGAAGTAGATGCCGCATCTTTCAATATAGTCATAGACTCAATATCCGCAGGATTAATATCACCTATGCTGCCATTGTATATAGTTCCGTCCACTACATATAAAGGAGCATTGGATGCATTGACTGAGCCAAACCCACGAATACGGATAGAAGAAGATTCACCAGGTTGTCCGGTGGCAGCAGTCACCTGAACTCCGGAAGCATTTCCTTCCAATGCAGCTGTAACATTAGTGATAGCACGTTTCTCTATGGATTTGGCCCCTACTGTGGAAGCAGCTCCTGTAAAAGATGATTTTTTCTGTGTACCATAAGCCACTACAACGACCTCATCAATCAATTCCGTATCACTTTGCATCACTACTCTTTGCTCACCACCCTTTATAGCCAATTCTTGTGTTTTCATACCGACAAACGATATTACCAAAGATTTTGCATTGACCGGAATATTGTTTATACTATACCGGCCATTCATATCGGTAATAGTTCCAAGGGTAGTACCTTTCACAAGAACCGAAGCTCCGACAATCGGCTCATTGTCTTCTGCCGAAACTACAACTCCAGTAATTCGGGATACTTGAGCCATTGCCATACCTGTCCATAGGAATAGACAAGCCAACGTAAACAAAACTCTCTTTTTCATAAAAAAAACTTTTTAATTTAACGTTCATAAATGCTAAGTTCTCTTAGAACTTAGATAAAAACGCTCAAAAAGAGTTGTTTTGCTGGATTTGGCAAGCAAAAAGTAAGGCTTAATAGAATAAAATTATTTATTATCCAACATTTTATCTGCAATTTCTTTGATATTTAATATATTTTCATATCTTTGCAGCAATATTTAATATAAAGTTCTAAGAGAACTTAGGTCATGTTAATAATTGAATTATAGGGAATTAATAAGACTCAAAACATATTGTAACACTTTTACATACCTCACATATTCTCAGACAAAATGAAGTTCCTTGGGGAGAGTTACAATTTACCTTTGTCTACAATCAGCAAGGGCCACGCCGAAATTCGACGAAGCCCATTCCTAAAATACTCCATTTACCCATCCTTACTCCCCAAAGACAAGTACAATATTTATTCTTCTATCAACTCATACTTTCCTTCCGGGAACCAGCGTTCCAATATATTATCCACTTCTGATTCAATCTCAGGAGTCACATAGCGGCACACCTTTTTATAAGCATAAACCAAAGATACCGCTTCATCAATCCAGCCGATAATTGGTAACCGCTTAGCCGAAATCAAATCGATCGGCAATACCAGATACGAAAGTGCCGCCACAATCAACATCTTATCCGAAGAAGGAGTTTCGGGGCTTCGCAATACATAATATAATAGAAGTACAGGACGAGCAGTCGTTCTACCGGTGGCCTTTGCGTAATCCGTAATTTTCTCCCAAAGGAGTTCATAATCAATCAAGTTTTTTTTCATTTTCATATATGATTTTGTTAAGGGTAATATATCTATTATTCCGGTAAATTTATGAACTTAACTTCGTAAGCCAAGCAACTTATGTTCGTGAATCAAGTTACTTAACTTACTTGCCCCATGAACTTAAGCTCATTCAAATGATTGTCTTGTTTATTTTCCGGTACTCATCACTCCGGAATCGTTATCACTATTATTCACCCTCCGTTGACCTGTCTTAAACTTACGGCCAAACGAGAAATTATAAGAAACACTTGCCAAAAACATTTGCGAGCTCTCCTTCACATAATTCGTTTTTTTATAAGAAGCATATTTATTCCAGTTCTCAGTCTGTTGCTTATAATTATCCGTAAACGGATTGAAAGCGCCTAGCCCCACACGCAAATTCTTATGCGTGTAATACATCATCAATACCTGAATATTCTCTCCCCCCGACAAGGTTTCCCCCCAGAAATTATTCCAGTTAGTATTCATCTGCCAGTAAAGAGAGAACTGCTTGTAATTAAAGGATGCTTCAGCATTACAATACCAGTTTGTATAAGTATGAGAATATGTATTACCATGACTCATATAATGGTTTACTCCACCGGTAAACGAGAACTGTAGCATATCCTTAATAGGACCGACACGCAAAGTCAGACGCCCCGATAATTTCTGCCAATCCTTTTGATTGTCCCATGTCTGTACAATCTTGTCACCGTCCTGATACTTCTCGTCCATAATGGCATTCGGCTGATAATCATACGCTCCCCAAAGATTAGAATAAAATATACCTTTCTGCCATTCGTATGTCAACTCTGTGTGATAACGCAAATAGGCTTTCAAGTTCGGATTGCCTCGTCTGATTTGCAACGAATCCACAATCTGTTCTACTGCACTTAAATCCCCCAATGACGGCGAAGCATTACTGATATCGGATTTCCAACGAACAAATGAATTTCCAGGTAATGTATAATGCAGTACCAAACGGGGATTAAAACTATAATTCTCATACGAATCATCACCACTTTGTTTATAATAAGAACGAGTAACGCCTACCCCCAATCTGTAGTCCAATTTTTTCACCTTTCCTCTATATTCACCATAAACATATGTATCCCCTTGATTCATATCCGTTTCATAATAATGACCGTTACGGTATTCATTATTGGCAAAAGACTGAGTATGGCGCAAACCGAAACTCAAGGAATTTCCTTTAGAAAATTGCTTCTCATAAACAGCCTCCCCAATCAGAGAATATTTATCTCCCAATACATTATTATTAATATCGGTCAACAACTCATTCTGCAAACTTTCTTGATACAAACGGCGTGATTTTTCCTTATTATAAGTACCGACCACATTGAATACCAAAAGTTGCTTATTTTTCAATCCCTGTTGATAATAAAGATCCAACGAAGGACGAGACCAACTTTCTTTAGTACGGTCTATCATATCCACCTTATCATCAGAATCGGCAACATTAGTCAATACTCCTTGATAATTCCAATGCGGCTGGCTATTACTTCTCAAACGAAAAGTAGCACTGAACAATGAATTTTCGGTCTGCTGCAAATTATAATTCATACTTAAATTATTCATAAACATAGATCCGTGCCCCGGTTCACCTTCTTCTATACGATGTAATGTCGTTCCGTCCGCCAAATGGAATTCCTCTTCATTATCCCGGTACATACCATAGAAATCGCGAGGTCCCATGTAATACGAAACGCCAAACTCCGACTTCTTATGGTTCACTTTTCCAAAAACATTATATTCTCCCCACATGGCATTCATCCCCTGAGACAAATCCACTCCAAAGTTTCCCCCCGTTTCCGGACGGCGGACAATATAATCAAGCACTACCTCAGCATTACCATAACGCAAACCTGGATTGTCATGATACTCTATTCGAATAATGTCTGATGGCTGTAATGCCTTAATCTCTTCAACTTCTGCTTTCGCTCCATTAATACGAAGCTGAAGTTCTCCTCCCCCTAACACTCCTATCTCATTATTCATGGGGTTTATCTGAATACGGGGAAGCATCATCTGTTGCAACAGATTGACTCCATTTGTCGAAACCTTCATTTGCCGTTCAGAAGGAAAAATCAACTTACGATCCGAATGACTGATCTGTCCGGAAGCACTAACTGTTACACCTTCCATAGCCACAGCATCATCTTCCAACAAAATTTCCCCTAAATTTATATTCTGTTTAATTCCGTCTAATACAATGAATTGCGTACGATACCCCACACAGGATAGTGCCAATAAATAATTGCCTGCATAAACCTTATTCAGCAAGAAATCGCCTTTACCATTCGTAGTAGTCCCTCCAACAAAAACCGAATCTGCTGTTTGTAAAACTACATTAACATATTCTGCTGCCTTTTTGCTTGTCGCGTCTTTCACAGTGCCCTTTATAATTATTTGTTGGGCAAAAACTCCTTGTACCATACTGACTACCAGTATAGCTATCATTACTATTTTTCTCATTTTAAATATTATGATTTTATTCTTTTTACAAGATGGCCTGTCCTGCTTAAAAGTTATTGTTTTACTGTTTAGACGCTAGAAGCTGAAAAAAAGTTGCACTTCCCTAAACTTTTTGCTTAAAAAAAGGTTATATTTGCAGAAAACCTGTTTCAATAATGAAAAAAATTCTTCTAACATTAGCACTTGCCTTTTGTTGTGCTGCAGGGCAAGGACAAACTACAGCCAAACCGGCAGATGTCAATATTCAAGAGTTAAATACAAAGTGGGCAAAATTCACTCAGTATGCCGAACAAAAGCAAATAAATAAAGCGGTAGAAGAGGGAATACGGATAAGTACGCTCTTTACTCAAAACAGGCAATATAAAGAAGCCTTTGCCACTTGCCGACAAATGGATGCATTGATTTATTATAATGAGCAAGAAAAAAAATCACCCGAATACAAATTACGTTTCATGGTGGGTAAAGAACGCCTGCGTATGTATACGAATCTAAAAAATACAGAACAATGCAAGATACTATTGAAACAACTTCATTCCTATACAGACCAATTAAAATCAGACTCTTTACAAGAAGAGCTTCTAATGATGGAAGCCAATTATTATCAAACTTTCGGTATGACAGACAAAAGCTTGGAATGTTACAACATCTTATTCCAAAAGCGCTCTGCCGGTAAAGACGAAAAAGGAATAGACCAATGCTATAAAGACATGTTGGGATATGCCGAACAGAATAATAATGCCCCATTGGCTATTGCAATGAGAAAACTTTATACTTCATGGCAAGATTCCATAAAAGCAGTAAAAACAGCCAATGAACTAAACATACTGCAACAAAAATATGAAACCAGTCAAAAGACTTTGCAGGAAAAAGAAGACAAGATTACCACAAATCTAATTATTATCATTGCACTATGTGTGTTATCCGCCATATTGGCTGCCGGATTATTATTCTTAGCTACCCTGTTATTTAAACATATCCGCCAAGTAAAGAAATTGAAACATAGCCTGCAGACAGCGAATGAAAACAATGAGCAGAAGTCTAAATTTATCGGTAATATCAGCGCCCAAATTGAACCAAGTCTGAATACAATAGATGAAGCAACAAAGGAAACAATATCCACCCCAATATTACATGAAAACATCAAGGCACTGAAAGAATTAATGACAGCTATCCAGACGTATATTTCATTGGAAGAAACACGTGAAGAACATTATCCGCTAAAGGAACTGAACATAAATACATTGTGTGAAAGTATTATGGAAAAAGCGAAAATAAACTTCAAATCCGGAGTAGAAGCAGTGGTAAATGTTCCACGTGTAAATATTAAGACAAATGCAGAAGAATTGGAACGTATATTAAACCATTTATTGAACAATGCGGCAGAATATACGAAAAGTGGTAAGATTTCACTGGAATTCAAAAAACGAAGCGCCCATACACATCAATTCATACTAACTGATACGGGAACGGGAATTCCGGTTGAAGCACGTGAAAAACTGTTCACGCCATTTGCAGAAATACGCGATTTAACGCAAGGAAACGGACTAGGGTTGCCTACTTGCAGCCTTATCGCTTATAAATTAAATGGTACACTGACTTTGGACACTGATTATAAAAAAGGAACTCGGTTTATACTGGAACTTCATGTATAATAGTGTACATTCTCACATATTAACACGGATTATTCATTTTGACAATCAATAAATTTGATGTAATCCATGTTAATATGTGATGATTCCTGTACCTCTCCGCTAGTGAGATTATAAATAATTAATGAGAAGAAAGAGACAACACATCCAATCCTGAAGGAATTTGGAATACCCTTAATCCAAATTCGGGAAGAACAGCCAACAAATGGTCAAAAACCTCTGCTTGCAAACGTTCGTATGGAATCCAGTCTTTATTGGCTGAGAAGAAATAAAGTTCTATGGGTAATCCTTGCGGCGTAGGTTGTAATTGACGCACCATCAAAATCAATTCTGTATTCA
>ERZ780070.577-NODE-577-length-15424-cov-3.949509_pt1 | contig 15424 bp, 14 predicted proteins | sample MGYA00511577_ERZ780070 | MGnify/ENA primary metagenome ERZ780070 (study PRJEB29588, sample SAMEA2162530) | human gut metagenome | biome: human gut; feature: human-associated habitat; material: faeces | place: Denmark | collected 2008/2010 ...
TTCCGGCCTAGCGCACCAAATTTTTTGTTTGAATATCAAGCATTTAATTTAAGGGTCGGAGCTTTGTTTCCAGACCCTTTAATTTTTTTAAATCCGTATAAAACAATAGTTTACATTTTTGCTTTGCTGAAAATAATGACGGGAGAGCAAAATGAGTGAAAACTGTATGGCAAACTGTATGGCATCTAAACTCCATTTGCAGTTGCGAAACAAAATTTTCTATTATAGAGTTGAGTTACCAAAAGTTAACAACAAACGGAGATACAAAATTATCTCGCTGCATACTCAAAATTACTTTGAAGCTCAGGAAAAAATAAAACAGATGATTGCTCTGGAAGAAAAATTCAGTCGCTTACGCCGGTTATTTAATAATTTAGTGTTTGAAAACGTTGATAACACAGACATTGCAACGGTTATAACACCTTGGGGCAAGAAAAGATTATCAAAACGCAATAAGGTTGATGATGTCGCTGAACTTTATTCTTTATATTGTAGTATGGCTCAGGATGTAAAAAAACTCAGTGCGGAAAATCAAGACTTAATAAAACAGGTTGAAAGCCTTGAAAATATTATCAAAGAATATATCGGACCTCTGAATGTTTCTATGGCGGAAGTTAACAAACCTAAGCAATTTGTTTCTACTCCGACAGCACCAAGTTACACAATCGGACAAGTTTTGGAAAATATGTTATTACAAAAATCAGCATCTAATACCCAAACATATCAAACAAGAAAAAGACAAGCGATTGTTAAATTGCTTACAGAAGCCAACCTTTCTTTAGATAACGATTATGCAGACTTTCATAATGTTCAGGCGATTGAAAAAATATCTAAAAACATCATTAATGACACCTCAACCCAAAATGACATTAAAAAGATGAAAGTTCGTTATCTTAAAGAATTTGCAACTTGCGGTCATAATATTAATCCGGATTTGTATAAGGCAAATATCATCAATCTTTTTCCGCAAATTGAAAACACTAAAAAAGCAGATAAAATCCGCATTTGCCATACAGGAAAGAGCAACTACTTGAGATGTTTAATCCAAAGCATGAGTATTTCAAAAAAAATCCGGATGCATTTTGGGCTTGTATGATTGCATTGTTTACCGGAGCGAGAATAAACGCTGCGATTACCTTGCAATATAAAGATATTCTTGTTAAAGACGGCCTTAATTGTATTCAGTTTCTTTCGGATCATCCTGTTAAACAACTTAAAAATGACGCTTCGGAACGTTTGGTGCCTATTCATCCTCAATTGCTTGATTTAGGCTTTGTTGATTATATAAACAGAACAAAATCCAGATTAAAAGCCAACGATACTGATTTTATTATAAAAAAGTGCCAAACAAAAAGCGGACAATATAATAATAAGTATTTTACGCGCGAATTATCTCCGTTTTTCATGGATGTTAAAACTAAAACTGGTAATAACGACGGTTATGACTTTCACTCCTTTAAGAAAAATCTAAGTATCGCTTTGCAGGATAGCGGCGTCGGAACAACTTATATTAATGATATTATCGGTTGGGAAGGCAAAGGCACAATGGAGCAGTCTTATTCCAACCATACGCTGGCTCAAATCTGTGATGAAATGAAAAAGCTAAGCTACGACTTCCTTAAACCGCATTTCGCAAAATGGAAAAGCATTATGGCTAAAAAGTAAAAGTTACGCACGAGGCTGTTTTTTACTACTCCTTATATAAGTATCGCGATAATATGCTTTTGGAGTAACAAACTGCACAAAACAGTCGCTGAGAGACAAGGATTCCGGTCTTTGTCTCTTTTTTTATTATCCGAAGCAGGTTGTTTTATCATTGCCGTATGATTTTTACGCACATTTCATCACCAGACTTTAACCGTCATTGTCATGACATAACGCCCAACAAACACTAATTTACACACTTCAAATTGTATTTTATAAAAAAATCGCCTTTAGGTTAAAAAGTAAGCTTTACAAAAACAAAAAAAGTTTCTGGGAAATTCAAAAGGTTAAAGCTTGTCGCAAAAAATTTTTTTAAAACATCTGATTTTTTCAAATTCTAGTATATAGGCGTTCTTTCGCTCGGGTGGAAAAACACCCAACCATCAAAAAGAAAGTTAATAAATTGAAAAATGTAAAAACAATTACAGGTCTAAGCACTCTGCCTAATCCTATATACTATAATACCCCATGGTTGTCAAACACTTATTGGGGAAAATGGGCACAATTTTCAAAATTGAAACTTATGTCTTATACCTCCCTGTTCCAGAATATCGGAATTGGGGAATATTACCTAAGAAGGTGTTTGGGCTTAATTGGCGCAGTCGGTAATGAAATCGTTCCCAATCGGGTCAACTGGGCAAAGAAAATATACCCAGATTGCGAAATCATTTGCGGAGATATCTGGGACAAAACTATCTTTGAGAAGCTTGTAAGTCTTCATAAAGAAAAAGGTTGTACTGGTGTTTTGGCGAGTCCCGCATGTCAAAGTTATAGTTTGAGCAACACTCGAAGAAATCCATCCGATAAACGTGGGCATCTGTTTGAACCGATGCTTGATTTTATCAAAGCCGTTGATGCAGAATAGGTTTTAATCGAAAACGTCTCTCAGATGTTAACCGTTAAACTTGATGACGGTCGCATTGTCGGTCAGTATATCATTGAAACGCTTAAAAGCTGGGGATATTATGTCGACTCTGGCGTTCAAAGTGCCGCGGACTTTTTTACTCCGCAAGATCGCAAACGCGCCATCATTCTGGCTCACAAAAGTTTATCAACCGACACATTTTTTGACAATCCAACTTCCCGAAAATTGGAAATCTAAAAATGCAGACTCCTCTAAAATCCATTTGCGTATGATTATGAAGATTTTTGAGAGAAATTTATTAGGTAAACATTGGAACAAACATCATCTTCCTTTTATTGCTTTCTCGGAAAATGGAACAACGACAGACTGGCATTATCATATTTTGCTAAATCAAGGCAACTTTACAAATCAGGAATTGCAAAACTCTATTTTAACAACCAACATAAAACTTAAATTACCATCTTATTGTTTAAGACTGGATATAATAGAAAATAACTTGGATACAGTAGAAAAATATTGTTCAAAAGAAATAAAGGTATATTGGCATGATAAATTTGACAGCGACCGTATTATTTTATCTGATTGTTTGTTTAGCATCTCAAAAGTTAAAACAGCACACAAATAAAAAATAAAGTCTTTAGCCTAAAAATATTTATTAACGGCCTGTCTAAACTGCTCTAAAAACAGTTTTTTAAAATAGGTCGCGTTATTTTGCTCATAAAACAGGATGACAGCTTTTTTATATTCAATCTCATCAACGCTTCTATAAGAAAGTGGACAATAATTATTTGCCAACAAAATCGCATTACTCAAAATTCTGGAAGTGCGTTTGTTCCCGTCTTCAAAAGGCTGGATATAAGCAATCATTAAAACCGCAATCAAGGCCTTTTCTATCGGATTATCAGTTTTATTGATAATCTCGATTAAATTTTTCAAAGCTTCTTTTATCTGATATGAATTATCCAAAGGTTTATAGTTTGTACCAACAATGCCAACCATACCGTTACGAATGCCGGTTGTGACACCCAGTTCATCAACGAGCAATTTGTGTAGTTCTTCTATTTTTGCAATCGTTATATTTTTGTAATACTCCGGTGCTTTTAATATATAATCCAGAGCTTTTTTATGGTTTAACACCATATTGGTTTCTTCTTTGGTTTTGCCTTGGGCTGAAATATTTTCGTTTAACAAGCGTTCCGTATCTAAAAGCGTATAAGTGTTACCTTCTATTTTTGAAGATTTCCAAGCCAGCTCAACGGTTAATCGCTCAAACTCTTTTTGTAATAAAGTCGGAGATAATTTATTTCTTTTGGCGATGTAATTATTATTTAATTCTTCCAGCTCTGTTTTTTCTCTTAAAGTTAATAAATCATGCAAAGCCGGAAAAATATCAAAGTTAAAACCTGTTGTTTGCGGCAGTCTTTCATCTTGTTCTTTAGAAAAATAAGTTTCAATATTTATATCGTTTAATAAATGTGCTTTAACCGATGGCAGATAAACGGTTGCTTTGGCTTGGCCTGATTTTTCAATATCTCCGTTATCTAAAAGCAACTTCAGATCTCTGGTAATCGTCATTTTAGTGGCTGTATATCCCATTTTTGCAAGGAAAGTATCAATCTCCTCACGCTTTGACGTTGGATTGTCTTTAATAAAATCCAGTATCAGTTCTTGACGTTTGTTATACATTTCCGCTCCAATCGTAACATTTATCCACCAAAATCGTAACATTATTGTTACGATTGTCAATAGTTTTTTCTAAAATCGTACTTCATAGTTTAGATATTTCAAAACCATAAAGTATATCATAAGACTCAAAATTTAGCCCAGAAACAAGCGGTTTTCAGTTTTGTTATAAATTATATACTTCTGATAAACTCGTGAAATCTGGGCTAAAATATAAGCTTTATCTGCAAAATAGTTTATAAACTTTCAGACGCAAGAAACATTTTGAATTTTCTTAATGCCTGACGAACTGAGGTGTGAGAACGCTTGCCATAACTGGATTTTTCGCCGGCGGTTTCATATTCTGGCAAGATAGAGGTGATATTTTCTACCAAATGCGCCAAAGTAAAACCCTCTTTACGGCACAATCTTTCAATACGTCCCATATAATCCGCACTTGTTAACTCTGAATATTTGTTTTCCAAAAGCCAATTTCTAAAATTCTTCAACATAGCAAATCTCCTTATAAACTAACAATTTCACTAAAAACGGCACAGCCACGGGCTTTTTCAGCAGCACAAGCCTCCATAGCCTCGCGCAAACTCCAATAAATTGTTGGCATTAACACACCGTTGATTTTAATCTGATACATAGCTAATCTCCTGTTTTTGTTATTAACTATTTACATTATGCGGTGTATTTGGGACTTCGCAAGCCCCCTAAATGCATTTTTTTGATGACATTTTGCTACGATTTGGACGGGATTACTAATTTACAGACAAAACCAATGCAATATGGATTTTTTTTACAAGCTTAGTAATTTTAGCTCAAAATTTTCTTTCACTTGCTTCCAATTTGGCATTTTTAGAGATAAAAGATTGTAAAAGTCATCAGTATGTTTATCAAAGTACGCATGACAGAGCTCATGGTAAATAACATAATCTATTGATTGTTTGCTGGCTTTTATCAAATCCGGATTAAGTACAATCTCATGTTTTTTTAGATAACTTCCCCAACGTCTTTTTAGTTTTCTGACTTTAAGCGTGGGCATTTCTAAATTAGGAAAGGCTTTGATACATTCTTTTAATCTTTCTTGAAAAATCACATTTGCACGATTAAGTAGCCAATTTTCAAAAGTTTTATTAATTTCATCAATTTTTTGGGACGAAGAGGAAAGAATATAAATCTTATTCTTTAACACCTTAACCACATTTTTGAGTGCTGCTCTTTCAATGATTATTTGGTATTGTCTTCCTAAATAAAGAGCAGAACTTCCTGACTCATAAACTTTGTTCTCTGGCGCATTGAACTGCTTAAAATAATCAATTTGTTTTTTTATCCAAAGAGTTTTGCGCTTAATAAAATCGTCAATTTCAAAGTCTCTTGCCTGCCTGGGTGCTTTTATTATAACCTGAAAATCAGGATATACTTCAGCTGCTAAAGAGTTTCTGTCTTCTTTGATAATTTTAAATTCACTCATCAGAGCTTGTCCTTATTTTGTACAGCTAAGTTCCATGCCGTATTAACAATTTGCTCAATTGTATCGGCAGAAAGCTTTTCATCAACCTCATCAAATAAATAATCTTCAATAGCAAAGAAAATCTCTCTTTTAACCGATGTATTGTTTTGGAAGTCAACAATCTTATGAGCTTTAATGATTTGAACAATATCTTCAACAATTTGAGAATAATCTTTTTCATCAGACTTAAAGAACTTTCTGATGTTCCGATAAAACGGATGATAAATTTTGTTTTTACGCAATTTTTCTGGAATATCAGAATCTTCATAATCAGTAACCGATTTTTGACATTCTTTAGCTTGGGCAAGAAGAGCAGCTAAATCTTCTTTTTTAGCTTGTTTTAGCTCTTGCAAGATTTTATCTATCAGTTCACTAAATTTACCATAAAAAGCTTCATCTTGCTCATAACGCTCTTTAATAACTTTCTTTGTTTGTGCCAAAATAGCATCAGCTTTTGATTTATCCGATAAACCATTTTTATCATCTTCAATATATTGGTTAAATTCCCTCATATCGGAAAGGCTGATTTCTTTTGATAAAACCTCAACATCTTTAGCGGTAACATACTTATCCAAGAGTTTCATAATCTGGTCTTTGTACTTAGAAAAATCAACTTTTTCAGCTAAAGAGAGTTGTGTCGTCTTTTTTATTTCCACAAAACGTTTGAGGTCTTTTTTATATTCAAGCAGTTTGTCGGTATCCATTTTGCTATGAAAGTCATAAAGAGAGTAGCAAACGGAAAATTGCTTGATAAATTTATTAACATCGCCATAAAAATCTTCTCGAACTTTTTCATTCTTTTTCAGATATTCAACATAATCATTTGTATTTTGTTTGTCTTTTATATCCTTAAAGGTTGCGTGCAGCCTGTCATAAATACTGTTTAACAGATCAATTTGGCTGTCTGTATCCAGCAAAGCTCTGTCAATATCTTGCGGATCATAATGAGAGAAAAGCTCTAAAGCAGATTTTAAGTTTTTAGCATTTTTAGAGTAATCAACAATTAAACCTGCGTTTTTGCTTTGTTTTCCATCGGCTCCGTCATACACACGGTTAACACGGGCTATTGCTTGCAACAAGTTATGATCTTTGAGTTGTTTGGCCAAATATAAAACCGTATCACAAGGAGCATCAAATCCGGTTAAAAGCTTATCTACCACAATCAACAATTCACAACCATCTGGATTTTTCTTATAATCGCGAATAATTTGCTTTTCTCGGCTTTCTATCGATCCGTAAAGATGTTTTTGCTTAGCCATATAATCGGTTACAATTTTTTTATGCTCAGAAAGTGTATCATCTTTACCTTCATCCGCCAAAGTATCGGAAATAATTACTTCTGCTCTGATTTCTCCCAACAAATCCAATGCTTGTTTGAACATAACCGCAGCATATTTACTCGGAGCAACAAGCTGTCCTTTAAGTCCGGTATTTTGAAAGTTTTTTACAAAATGATCATTAACATCTAAGGCAATCATTTCAATTCGTTGCGATGTTTCTTCCAAAACTGAAGATGAAATGCACTTCTTGGCAAAATCTTTGCGTTCACTCTCAGAAAAGCGACTGGCTAAGCGTTCATAAAACTTATCAGCAATCTCATCAATCTTCTGGTCAACAAATCTACCTTGATAAATGAGAGGCAATACAGCACCGTCTTTTTCTGCTTCTGAAATGGTGTATTCATCAATCAATCCGCCAAACTTTTCAATTGATTGAGATTTAGACATTTCTTTACCAACCAATCTATCCGGAACTTTTTTCATCAAAGGCGTGCCGGTAAAGGCAATTTGGCAGGCTCTGGGCAAAATCTTGTTCATCATCATGTTGGCATCGCCGCTCTGGGTGCGATGTGCTTCATCAATCAAAACAAAAATATTATTGTCATTATCTACAAAATCGGTTGGTTTATCAAACTTATGCACCAATGTTGTAATAACGTCTTGCGGATTATGTTCAATCAATTCAAGCAGATTTTTACAAGAAGTTGCCTGAACAACGCCTTTTTTGATATTACAAGCGGCAAAAGTATCTCTAATCTGAATGTCCAAATCCGTGCGGTCGGTAACCACAATCACACGCGGATTTTTAACATCTTCAATCAGATTTTTCACCAACATCACCATGGTTAAAGATTTTCCGCTGCCTTGCGTGTGCCAAATCAAACCACCGCAACGTTTGCCGCTTGCATCAATGCTCTTAATCTTTTGCAGAGTCTTTTTAATGGCAAAATACTGCTGATAGCGGGTGATTTTTTTGATTCCGTTGTCGTAAATAATAAAATTACGCACTAAATCGAGCAAGCGAGACGGAGAAAGTAATGCATATATTCCTAAATCTTGAGCCGATAAGCTTTCTTTAGTATAATGCATATAGTCTTTGCGCCTGAGGTCTTTGCAAACTTGCAAAACCGTATTTTCGACAATTGGTTTATTGATATTTTCGAGCACCTTGGTTTCATAATCTGCCGGAGCATCTTTTTCTTTCCACACCGAATAAAACTCAAAAGGTGTTTGCATTGTGCCATATTTAATTTCATTGATGTTGGTGGCTATCAATATTTGAGGAAACAAGAAAAACTTTGGCGTTTGTGCAAATTTTTGATTGCGAATCATTTGATAAACCGCCTCATCAACCGGAACAGAAGCCTTTTTGCACTCTATCACCGCAAACGGAATACCATTAACAAACAAAACAATATCGGGACGACGGTTTTGATCTTCTTCAATCTCAAATTCAGCAACAACGTTATAAACATTTTTTTCGGGCTCTTGCCAGTTGATAAACTTGAGTTGCGGAGAAGTCTTTTTGCCATCGATAATTTCTGGGACGGAAACGCCTCCGAGCAAGTTGGAATAAACATCTTCCGAGGCTTTAACCATGCCATCGTCAAGTTTTGTCTTTTCAAGAGCATACAAAGCCTCATCAATACTTTTGTCCGAGATAATATCTTCATTGATATCTCTTAGCGCTTTTTTAGCAATATCATGCAAAATATACTGACTTTTGCTTTCGCGATGATTATTCACCTCATTTCTTGGGATATAATCATATCCAAGATTGATTAACTGCAACAAAGCAGGAATTTGCGAACTGCTCACTTCATCAAAATCTGGAAGAACGTGATGCTGTATCATTTTACCTCTCTTTCTTCATAAGGAACTAATTTATTTTTCCCTGTAATTTCTGTTACAATAGTTCCATTATAAAAATCATATGGTTGTTCTGCATAAGGATATATTGGAATACACTCAATTAAAGGAATATAAAAATCTAAACAATCTTCTATACGAAAATCAAAATAGCTATTGATTAAACTGGAACAAATATCATTTTCTTTATAAAGATATTTGGTAGAATATCTAACAACAAATAAAACAATATTTGCCATAACAGCATTAAGACAATGCTTTAATGTCGCAAAATGAAAATTTTCATCGCTATTATGTTTAATTTTTGTATATGCCTCATACCACGGTAATGATTTAGTGGGTTCACGATTATTCCAATTTTCAAATGGGCATGATTTGAACTCATCAGCATACCCAATCAGAGATACTTTATGCTTTGACAAATCAATATAATTAAGAATTTTAACATAATCTGTTGTTCGTTCATTTTTTCCAAAATTATATGTTTTAAAGCTGTTTTCTATTTCAGTACATGCCAATATGAGCAATTCTTTAATTTTATGACTATATGTTTGTAAACAATTTCGAGAAGGTTCAACGAATAGAAGAATTTCTTGTAATTTTTGTACTAAAATACTCAAGTTCCTTTTGGTTCTATATAAAGTGGGAATATCAAAATTTAATTCACGTGTAACTTTATCTTGTATAAAAGGTTTCCAAATATTTTTGAATTTAACCCCAACGTCCATTTCTTTTTTATCTATTATTGTATATTCAAAACCATTCACTATAATATTTTCTATGGAAGAACTGTTATCAAAAATTAATATATTTTGAAAAAAAGGAGCAAATTTATAACGAGAAATACTCAAAAAAACATTTTGTTCTTTTGCATTTTGGTATGATATAATCATTCCGTTATCTCTTGTCGCAAAATAGACATCTGTTTTCATTTTAATTCACTTTCACTCTGATTTTGCCGGTGAGAAGTTGTTGCATCAGGGCTTTTTTCTCTTGTTTGAAAGCCTCTAGTTTTTTGTTTAAGAGCTCAATTTCTTCATCGGCTTTGATAAAAATCTCAGCTAATTTTTGAATTTCTGTAGTTTCTCCTGGTAAAAATATTGCTTTTGATAAAAAGGTTTCATTTGTAATATTAATGGTGTTTTTAGCGCCCTTTTGAATTATTGGTTTCAGATAATTGTTTAAATTTATCGCATAAGAGAAAAAAACATCAAGAATATATCCTAGATAATAGGTCTTAGGAGTAAATACACCATACAAAGGAGATACAATAACAGATTTTCTTTGTTGAGATTGTTTAAAGATACCATACGGAAATTCTCCTGTAGGGCTTTTCGTGTAAACAACATTACCATAGTGTACTAAGTTATAGTTGCTAGTATTTGACGCAGCAAAACTTCGCCCTAAATGCTCTATTTGAATAATTATTCCTTTGTGAACAGACACTGAGCAAATAGTTTCATCACCTTTACTAGTCTCTTTATGCTCATATAAAACATCTCCCAACCTAACTTCATGCCAAGGGGTGGAGAAGCCTTTGAGGCGGCGTTTGCCTGTGAGGAGTTGTTGCATCAGGGCTTTTTTTTGCAATTTTTTCTTATCAATCAACTGAGATAATTTTTCAATCCCGTCATCCCAACAACTCAAAATCCCTGCAATTTTTTCCTGCTCAGGCAATGGCGGAAGGAAAATTTTTAAAGAAGCAACATCAGAACTATTTATTGCGGGATAATTTGATCCAACAAGCATATTATTAATCTGCATTTCTACAGATTTTGAATATAAACAATAATATATAAACTTTGATGATGTATTTGGTTTAACGGTTAAAACTGCAAATCCTGTAGAGCAAATATATTCCTGTGCATCAAAATCGATATGTGCAAATCCTTGTAAATTTGGACGAACTGTAGACATTATTATATCATTTTTTCTTATAATTCGTCTAGCTCTACTAGGTGATTCCTTAAAAGAGATAGGAGCACTGCATAAAATTTTACCATTTTTAACAGATGATAAGTCGATATATTTAAACTGAAAATCAGCGCTTTTTTCAGAAAGCGTATTTTTATTAATTAAGCATATATCATCTACATGCACTATTTTCCAATTATCCGGCAAGTTAGTATTCATCATTTACTGAATCTCCTTGCAATTTTTCATCAAGCATCTGATCTATTCGATCATGTAACCGATCTTCTATCTTATCCATAAAATAATCTGTATCAGGACCATTTTTTAATATATCTTCAATAATAGTTACCTTAATAGAATTGAGCATTTCTTCTTTTTTTTCATTTATCGAATTCCACATTTCATCGGTTGCTACATTTAGTTCTTCAAAGAATGTTGCTTGTTTATCTTGTAGCATTTTTTCTAGGTCTTTTTTATTTTGATTTATATCTAAATTTAATATTTTATCTGCTAATTCTTCAGAACGCTTTGCACATTCTGTTAGAAGTTTTTGAAATTCTTCTTTTTCATCTTGCCAACGTTTTGCAAAAATATATGGAATTACTATAGCCATTGCTGTCATCAACATACCCGTTATTGTTAACCAATAGTTAAGCCAATTATTTTGAATTTCATAATATTTTACTAGAAAATTGTGATACTCAGTTTTTACCCCTTCTGCTGTTTGTTTTATTATATTTTTTTGCTTTGTATTAGATATCTGGTTTTCTAGTTGATTTAGAAGATTGAAATTTTGTTCAAAATGCCGGGATGCTTCATTTTGAACTTCATAATGGAAGTAAACAAAGCTAATAATTATTATTAAAATAAAACAGATCAAACTTATTAGCCATGTTTTATTGTTGCATAAAGATATGTTAGTCTTTTCCATACTTTTATTTTCCTTGCAATAGTTTATTCAAAAGGAGTTCCACGCCTTTTTCCTTTAACTTATCAAAAGCGACATAAAACGGAATATTATTTGTGATATAAGCTAGTGAACTAAAAGCAACCTCATATGTCAAAACAGGATAATATGTAACATTCACATTGGTCAAACCGGAAAGTTGAGATACATCTGCTCCATATTTATCCATTGATTTGTTTAAGCGATTTTTGAGTTGTTCAAAATCACCTCTTTGTAAAGCTAAAATATTTTCATTATAAAAGTTGATATCCTCTTTCAAATCATAAAGAGATTTTGCAGTTTTCAAAGCTTGTGCAACATCGTCAAATGTAAGATTATTATTCATTTACACCTCTTTTTTCTGAAGTAGGTTGTTCAAGTTTTTTTATCTCGACCTTTTCAATCTTTTTAATATTGGGAGCGACTGGTAAATCTTCAGGCATCGTTCCGCCTAATTCTTCAATTGTTTTACGGACTTTTTTTCCAACTTGATAATGAGCTAAATTGGCATTCTGTTTACCTTGAATATTCTCTCTTTTTATTTTTTCTTCAGTTTGCGTTGCACGGAACAAATTTGCTGCCAGTTCCGTACTTCCCATATGGTCTAAAATTTTCTCACTTTTCTTCAGTCCCTTATGGCGATGAATCTCTTGAGCTGTCATTCCGTTATAAAGTCCTTGATACCCATAGTTTTGAAAAATAGCATAGTCCAATTGGGTTTCTACACCTGCATTTCTTGCTGTTTCTACTAACTGCTTATTATGTTCAGCCATTTCTCGTCTTAAATAAAAACGTCTTTGATTTTCTGTTAAATCACCTAAAATATCTTGTTCTTCTTGAATTTCCTGTTTGCGAGTCTGAATGGCAAAATATGTTTGCCCTTGTGCAATAATTGGTTTAGAAGGATCAGCATTTTGAATAATCAAATAACAAGCATATCTTGATAGCAGTACATCATCTATTTCTCTTTCAGCTCCAGAGCCAAGTTGAACCATTTTTCCCACATGGTAAAAATGGTTGTCAGGTGTTATTCCTACGTTTTCACAGGCTGATATAGCTTTATTTAAAACAGCTTTAAATTTATCCCATGTACTATATTCCAATATTGGATATAAATCTCTTGCAGACCAGAATTCTACATTGTTATCATCAAACTGCTTAATTTGATCAAAAACTACTGTCGTCAAATCATTATTCATCATCTACACTCCCAATTCTTCCAAATAATCTTGCATTTGGGTTTGAACTTCTTGCAGTTGCAATTCCAAATCGGCAATTTCGGCTTTAACAGCGCTTAAATCAATTTCTTCTTCCTCTTCAAAAGTATCCACATAGCGCGGGATATTTAAGTTAAAGTCGTTTTCTTTAATCTCGTTATAGCTTGCTAAATGAGAAAATTTCTCAATTTCTGCACAGTTTTTATAAGCATCAAATATTTTGTTGATATGCTCTGGCTCAAGTGTGTTTTGATTTTTACCTGCCTTAAATTCTTTGCTGGCATCAATAAATAACACATCAGTCTTATCCTCGTTTGCTCCACCCCGTTCACGAGATTTATCAAAAATCAAAATTGCCACCGGAATTCCCGTCGTTTGGAATAATCCAGCCGGTAAGCCAATAACTGCATCAAGCAGGTTTTCTTCTATCAAGGCTTGGCGAATCCGTCCTTCCGAACTGCCACGGAACAAAACACCATGCGGAACAATCACCGCCACTCGACCTGATTTTTCTTTGGCAGTTGCAATCATGTGCGAAATAAAAGCATAATCTCCCTTGCTGGCCGGAGGCATTCCACGATCGAAACGATGATAAACATCATTTTCCAAATGTTTTTCGCCCCATTTATCCAAAGAAAATGGCGGATTTGCGACAATAATGTCAAATTGCATTAATCTATCGTTTTCTCGCAACAAAGGATTGTTCAAGGTATCACCCCATTCAATACGAGCAGAATCCTTGCCGTGCAAAAACATATTCATACGTGCCAGGTTGTAAGTAGCTCCGGTTTTTTCTTGTCCATACAAGGCATAGTCTTTGGAGCCTTGCTTCTCAACTTCTTCTCCGGCTAAGAGCAGTAAACCTCCCGAACCACAAGCAGGATCGCAAATTCTGTCTCCCGGTTTGGGCATAGCCAATTTAGCAAGCAATGAAGCAACAACTTTTGGCGTGTAAAACTCTCCAGCTTTTTTGCCGGCATCAGAGCCAAAGCGTTCAATCATATACATATAAGCATTACCAAGCAAATCTTCGTTATATTCTGACAGGTCAACTTTATTAAAGTCTGTAATCAAGTCGCGAATCATTTTGTTACGTTGGCTGGTCTGTCCCAAAATTGCGTCCGAGTTAAAATCTACCGTAAAAATGTTCTTCAACAGATTTTCGTTGGCATCTTCAATCTTGCGCAAGGCTTTGTTGATTATCTCGCCAATGTTATCGGCATTTTGGGAATCGTAAATATCATAAAAACTTGCACCATCCGGCAAAACAAAACGTGCATTTTTCAAACGCAAAGCAATGCGCTCCATGTCATCTCCGTAACGTTCTTGTAGTTTTTTGACTTCAACTTGCTTGATATCACTTATATACTTAAAGAACAAAAAGGCTAAAATATAGTCTTTGAAAATACCGGCATCTACCACGCCACGGGCAGAGTCTGCAGCATTCCATAAAAGTTTGTTTAATTCGTCTTGAGAAAGTTTAGCCATTTATATGCTCCTTAATGGTTTGGGTAAAAATACCTTTGGTAAGAATATTCAAATTATGTTTTAATTTTTCTAAAATTTCTAACTCTTTTTGCTGGCAGTCAACGATTCTTTTCAACTGCTGCTGTTTAGCAAGCGGAATTAACGGAATATCAATGTTCGAAAGCTCAGCTAAAGTCAATGCAGCAATCCTTTCGGTGCTTTGGCGAGAGTTTCTGGTTAAAATATCCAAATGAAATTTAAGAAAAGCGTAAACATATTCACTTGTAAAATTATTATCCGTTATTTGGATTTTGTAAAACGAACTGGAAGGCACCGCTTTAATCTCTTGACCAACCAAGGCAACATTGAAATTACCCTTACCGGCAAACAAAATATCATTAGGCTTAAGAAAATACATATCCTTAAGCTGAGGGAGGGGCATTTTATTTAATGTGGATTCATCAATCGTACCGTTTGCAGAAATATCTTTAGGTGATATAATTTTTACATCTTTGATATCCTTTTGAAAAGATGTTGTTGGGCGATTAAAGTTGTACCCCGTCTTAATTATTGCAATTTCTCCTAGTCGAGACAAATTTTACCTCCAAAATTGTGTTTTCTTATATTTATATTATATATAACAATAGAGAAAAGTCAATAATATTTTGTAGTAGAAATAAAAAACATTCACACATGAATAGCAATCTGTGCGATGATAAGCAAGAATTCTTAAGGGTGACAAACCTAAAAAATCTGCTTATTTTTAGCCTTTTTATCAAAAAAATTGCGTACTTTTTAAATTTTCAGGTTTAAAATGCTGATTAAGGCAAAAGTGTATAGCAAACTGTAAAGCATACGGTCGAAGCAATTTATAAAAATTGTGTAAAATCAATGACCTTAAGGGATTTAAAAAGCAAATGGTGTGTTTCCGGCCTAGCGCACCAAATTTTTTGTTTGAATATCAAGCATTTAATTTAAGGG
>ERZ780070.585-NODE-585-length-15338-cov-4.941962_pt1 | contig 15338 bp, 5 predicted proteins | sample MGYA00511577_ERZ780070 | MGnify/ENA primary metagenome ERZ780070 (study PRJEB29588, sample SAMEA2162530) | human gut metagenome | biome: human gut; feature: human-associated habitat; material: faeces | place: Denmark | collected 2008/2010 ...
TTCAAGGAAATGTTTCCAGGTTTTTCCAAATCGATTTTCTGCTAAATCCATAATGCCTCATTTTTATATATGGCAAAAATATAAGAATGAAAAAAGGGCGACAAGATAGAATCGCGGAGACGCTTACCTTTATGAAGAATTTATGAAGGATTGGAATAAGAATGGTTCATTGTAATGACTTGAGGTTCAAAGCATTGCCCGCGTATGAAGAATTTGAAGGAAAAAAGGTGGAAAATGTGTTTTGAAGAGATGGTTGGGGCAGATACTTGTTTTATGAAAATTGTAGATGGCAGTAGCTATGAAGAACAGAGGGAATAAAAACAAGGTGACTGAAAGCAAATCCAGCCACCTTGTTTTTATTGTTTAACCTGTGTTTTATTCTATCTCGACGCTATGTTTTACCGGAGTCAGGATGAAAGTAAATTCATAATCACCGTAGGGCAACATATATTGAGGCAACGGCAGAGCTCCCCAGCTGTTTACACAACCTAATCCCATCTGAGCCTTGTCGATGATCAGGTTGGTCAGGTCTGCTTTCTGTACTTCGGGCGAGTGACGCTGGTCTTTTTGTTCGCCATCATCCAGTGAACAGATGGTATAATGCAAAGCGGATGCAGAGAATGGAGCATCACCTACTACCTTCAGTCCGTTACCGCCGGCATTCAGTTGCTTCCACCAACGGATATCGGTCTTGGTTCCTGTTTCCTGCGGACGGATATAGGAGTAGAATTGTTCATCCACACTCTGGCGATAAATACCCAAGTCGGTGCTGTGGTTGCGGTCACTGTAGTTTTCTACCGGACCACGACCATAATATTCTACGGTTTCAAAACATTTAGGCATCTGCATTTGCATACCGAAGCGGAACATCGGAGATACTTTGGCATTCTTGTCGGCTGTCATCTTTTGGGTCACTTTGATGGCTCCTTCGTTGTTGATGACATAAGTCAGATATAATTTGGCGGAAACATTCTTCATGTCATATTCCGCATTCACTACTATCTGGTCATTTTCTGTCTTGGAATTCAAGGAAACCAGTTTCAATCCCGGGTTTTTCCATGCGGCATATCTGTTTTGCAGGCCGGCTCCCATATCATTGTCTGTCGGGGCACGCCAGAAGTTAGGGGTCAGGGCTGCGCCTTCTTTCAGCATTTCCGTTCCGTCCACTGCATATTTGCTTAAGTAACCGTTCTGTTTGTTGAACTCGGCTACGAAGTTATTGCCTTTTACGATCAGATAATGATATTGGTTGTCGATGATTTGCGGAACAACGGTGGCTACATTGGTCGTTTCCACGTTCTTCAAATCCATAGACGGTGCTTTGTAATCATTCAGTGTCAACTGATTCTTGGCGACGGTGAAACCTGCGGGCAGCAAACTTTCGCGGTTTTTCAGTTTGTAGAAAACGTTCAGCAACCATTCCTTGCAGGTGCAGGTCTTGCCGATATTCAACGTAATCTTGGCTGTTTCCTGAGGAGCGACTTTTAAATCATCCACGCGTCCGGTGCGGATTACTTTTCCATCTTTCAGTACTTGCCATTCCATATAGTAGGCGGACAGGTCACGGAAGAAGTTCTCATTGAACACATTTACTTCCCCTTTGCTTAAATCGGCGGGAGTAGTCCAGATATTCTGGTAAAAGTGACCTACTTCATACATGTGCGGATTAGGAACACGGTCGGGGCTGATCAAACCATTGTCACAGAAGTTATTGTCAGAAGCGTCAAAACGGTTGAAATCTCCTCCGTAAGCATAGATCATCACGCCGTCTTTTCCTTTCCAGCGGCAGGACTGGTCAACGAAATCCCAGATAAATCCACCTTGCAGATTCGGATATTTACGGATCAAATCCCAATATTCTTTGAAACCACCCTGCGAGTTACCCATTGCATGGGCATATTCACACTGAATCAATGGTTTGGTAGCATCGGTACGTTGACCATATTTTTCCATGCCGTTATAATCATAGTACATCGGACAGAAGATATCGGTATGTTCTTTCTGGCGTGCTTGTTCATATTGGCAGGCACGGCTGGGGTCTTCTGCTTTAATCCATTTATAGCATTGTTCGAAGTTGGGGCCGTCACCGGCTTCATTACCCAATGACCAGAAGATGATGCTCGGATGGTTGAATCCGCGTTGTACATTGCGCTGGTTACGTTCCAGATGGGCTTTCTTATAAGAGGGGTTCTTGGCCAGCGTCTTGTCGCCGTAGCCCATACCGTGAGATTCTATATTGGCTTCGGCCACGACGTAAATACCATATTGGTCACATAAATCGTACCATAAGTTGTCATCCGGGTAGTGGCAGGTACGTACAGCGTTCAGGTTGAATTGCTTCATTATCTGGATATCCTGTAGCATACGTTCGGGAGATACTACATAGCCTCCATCCGGATCCATTTCGTGGCGGTCGGCCCCCTTGAACAGGACTGCCTTACCGTTAACCAAGATCTGGTCACCTTTCAATTCAATCTTGCGGAAACCTACTTTGACAGGAATCACTTCATTGCTGCCCTGCATGCTGGCACGCAAGGTATATAAATAAGGTGTTTCGGCACTCCACTTTTTGGGGTTCTCTACGTTCATGGTCACCAGACCGGATTTGTTGGCGGTAGCGGTTGCCACTTGCTTGCCTTGTGCATCTACCAGTTCCAAATCGACTTTACCACTGCCTTTCAAATCCAGATTGACAGCCAGGCTGCCGTTTTGGTAAGCTGCGTCCAAGTCGGGAGTTACACGGATATCTTGAATGCGTTTTTTGTTGCGGGCATATAGATAGCAGTCACGTCCCACGCCGCTATACCGGAAGAAATCCTGATCTTCCAGATAGGTACCGTCGCACCAGCGGAATACTTGGAAGGCGATCAGGTTTTTCTGACCCGGTTTTAAATATGGAGTCAGGTCAAATTCGGCTTCCAGTTTGCTGTCCTCGCTGTAGCCTACATAACGTCCGTTCACCCACAAATACATATTGGAGGTAACCGAACCGAAATGGGCGATAATATCTTTTCCCTTCCATGAGGCGGGAACTACAATTTCACGGCGGTAAGAACCTACATGGTTATTCTCTGTCGGCACTTCGGGAGGGTTGTTCTGGAACTGGTTACGCCAGGCATAGCCTACGTTCACATAAATAGGATCACCGTATCCGTTCAGCTCCCATACGGCGGGAACTTGCAGGTCATCCCAGCCTTTGTCGTTGAAGCCGGTTTTCCAGAAATCAGTCGGACGGGAGTCTGCATCCTTTACCCAGTTGAACTTCCAGGTTCCGTTCAAAGTCATGTAGTTAGTTGATTGTTTTTTGTCTGCTTTCTTAGCTGCATCTGCATTCTCAAAAGCAAAGTAGTTCGTGTGCATCGGCGCACGGTTTACCGCATTTATTTCCGGGTTGCGCCATTCTTGGAAGGTCTGTGCGCCTGCTGTAAGGGCGAGGACTGTGAACAGACCTGTCATAAGTTGTTTCTTCATGCTATTATTTTATTGGTTTTGTGCAAATATAGTGAAAATAATAGTTACCGATGGGACATAAATCGGGCAATATTTGTTATAATTGTGAATGATTTGTGTTCTATCCTAAAAAATTATGGCATTTCTGAGGCGTATTTGGAGTAAATGGCAGAATTTACTGCATGATGAGAAATTAAAGCATAAAATATATGTGATTATTTTTGAAAGCGACACACCGATGGGAAAGTTATTCGATGTGGCGTTGATAGGGTTCATTGTCTTGAGTATTCTGGTGGTTATTGCCGAGAGTATCAAGAGTTGGGATACCGTTATCGGGCCTTATCTGCGGGTGTCGGAGTATGTTTTTACTTTCTTTTTTACGTTAGAGTATGTGTTGAGGCTTTATTGTTCTCCCCAACCGCGGAAGTATGCTCTGAGTTTTTTCGGTATAGTGGATTTGCTGGCTACCTTACCTCTATATATAGGCTGGCTTTTCGGCACGGCACGTTATCTGCTGGTGATCCGCACTTTCCGGTTGATTCGTGTGTTCCGTATCTTTAAACTTTTCAATTATCTGAATGAAGGTAATTTCTTGTTGCGTTCCTTGGTGTTCAGCAGTCGGAAGATTATTGTTTTTTTCTTGTTTGTACTGATATTGGTGACTTCGATCGGTACATTGATGTATATGATTGAGGGACAGCGTCCGGGCACTTCTTTCAATAATATTCCGAATAGTATTTATTGGGCGATAGTGACGATGACAACGGTAGGTTATGGGGATATCACTCCGGAAACTCCGCTAGGGCGCTTCCTTTCGGCCATTGTAATGTTACTGGGCTATACCATCATTGCAGTCCCCACAGGAATTGTTTCTGCGTCTATGATCCAGGAACATAGACGCAGGGTGGCCCTGAAATGTCCGCATTGTGGTAAGGACGGACATGAGGACGGGGCTGCTTATTGTAAATACTGTGGAGGAAAACTGGTAAATTGATTATGGAATGCTGTATGATAGAAAGTTATTCTATCACCCATCGCTTATCATGCGCCACCGTCTTTTTCGGATCATAAGTCATTCCTTCTTTGGTAGGGATTTTTATCACGTAAGTCCGCCCGCTGTGGTTGGACAAGGATGTTTCCCGTAACCAGGGATTCATATTCTTTAATATGGCCAGATTGATTCCTTTGCTGCGTGCGAAACGTGCCAAGTCTGCAATTCCTTTCGTCACAGTGATTTCCGTATAAGGAATAGGCGGATACAAATCCGATGCACGCAGGCGGAAACCGAAAGTAGTGGGGGCATTGAATAATTGTTTGGCGGCAAGAATGCGGTACACATACCGGGCAGTCTCTTCTACCAGTTGCAAATCCAACGAGTCGTCCACATCCTGTTTGGCCAGTTGGCTGGCAATGCGTGCCTGACCGGCATTGTAAGAGGCGGCGACAGCCACCCAGTCCTTATATTTTGCATACGCGTCTTTCAGATAGCGGCAGGCGGCACGGGTCGCTTTCTCAATATGGTAACGCTCGTCCACATTGTTGTTTACCTCCAATCCGTAATCCCGTCCCGTACCTTGCATGAATTGCCATAGTCCGGCAGCTCCGGCAGAAGAACGGGCGGTGGGATTCATATTACTTTCTATTACCATCAGGTACTTAAAATCATCAGGTATTCCGTTTTCTTTCAGTATGGGTTCTACAATGGGGAAATAGCGGTTGGCTTTTTTCAGCATTTGCAAGGAAGTACTGTGCATATAGGTGAATGCCAATAGTTCACGGTCCATACGCTCGTGGCGGTCAAAGCGGCTCAAATCAATGGTTTTGCCACAGAACTCAATACTGGCGGGAACTTCGGGACTACTGTATTTCAATGCCGTAATACCTGAATCTTCCCGTATGATAGTGGTATCTTCCTGCTCCGTTTTTGGAGTAGCGCAACTGCTGCTTACTAAGGCCGGTGATGCAACTACAATGCAAAAGGCTGCCACAGCAGCCAGATTGATGGTTATTTTTCTCATTTTTTCTTTATTCGTTTTCATTCTCTTTTTCTTTTCCGCCCCGTCCGAAGTTACGATATTCGGTAGGGGTGAAATTGGTACGCTTTTTAAATACCGAGAAAAAGTGTTCAGTAGAGGTATAATTCAATTCATAACATATCTCTTTCACTGACATGGAACTTTCAATCAACAGCTGCTTCGCTTTGCGCAGTTTCAGCTCTTGGAAATACTTGGCGGGCGCATAACCGGTGTATTCTTTGAATACTTTGCGGAACCAGGAATAACTGATTCCCAATTTCATGGCCAGTTCTTCCGGGTCTATATCCTTGTACACATTTTCGTGCATGATGATTTTGGCACTTTCTATTTTTTGTGCCGCATTGTCCACCTCATAGCGTTTGTTCTGCGAGATAGCAAGTACGGCTCCCATAATGTGTAAAACGATGCCGGACAAATATTGTTGCGCTGCGGTCTTGTCTGCTTCCGCTACTTCCAGTGCACGGGCAAAAAGACTGGCCAGTTCTTCATTGATACCGATATCCAGAATCTGGCTTTCTTTTGAGATAAAGCTGTTTTTTACCAGATTGTCTATAATCGGGCCTTCAAAACCGATGTAATATTCGTTCCATCCTGTCTTTTGCAGCGGCGCATAGGTATGCCACTGTCCGGGAAACAGGAAAAGTATCTGCCCTTTGGATATGTCGACAGACGGGGTTGTGTCGCTGGCGAAAGTTCCTCGTCCTTTAGTGATATATACCAACTGATATTCATGCAGCACACGTCCTTTCTGGGCTGTGAAATAATAGGCGTCCGGGTGGTTGCGTGGTGGATAAACGCTTCCGGCCCTGATAGCCTGGAATCCGACGGTAGTCACCGACAAGCCGAAACGCTTGTCACGCTCATTGACAATTAGGTATTTAAAATCAGCGCCTTGGTCGTTGTAATGCATGTTTCTCTGTTTTAAAATTAGGTCACACTTATCGGCAAATATACAATTTTTTATCTTAACAGCCTCTAACCTTTTTGTTCTAAGTGTTTCTGGAAGTATAATTTTAGTTTCTTATGTATGCAAATGGGGGAAATTTAGAACAAATCTTATGGAATATTTGCTTAAAATGCTTTTTTTTGCGAATATTGCATCAAATCTTAAAGTTGAATCTATGCACTTGGCACACCGTAACTGCGAATATATTCTTGGAGTAATATATCTTTTTGTTTTTCCTGTTTTGCTTTGGGCTGATAATAAGGTGAATACTTATCATTTTAAATCCATTTCCACTTCGGTGAACTTCCCTACCAATGAAGTCAGGAAGTTATTTCAGGATAGCCAGGGGTATATATGGATTTCGACCTACAATGGTCTCTTGCGTTACGATGGTTATTCTATTGTTGTATATAAACCCGATGGAGTGAATCATGGACGTTCCATTGATAGTTTTGTGAATATGGTGGCCGAAGACAAGGAGAATAATTTGTGGATAGGTACGCACAATGGATTATACGTGTTGCATAAAGAAACGGATGAGATAGAGAAAATAATCAGTCCTTTGTTACAGGTAAGCAATGTAGAAAGTATCCTTTATGCAAGTAACGGAGATTTATGGGTGGGAAGCAACAAGGGATTGTTTCGCAGAAAAGCCGGCAGCCGTACTTTCGATTGTGAAAAAAACATGGATATAAAGTCTGTTGTCGAAGACCGGAAAGGTCAAATATGGATTGGTACTTGGGAACAGGGGCTGCTGCGTTATAGTCCTCAAGAGGAATTGTATTATACTTACGACGGGATTAACCCTGGTAATTCGGCGCATGTCATATTTCAGGATGAAGCCGGGAATATTTGGATCGGTACCTGGCGGTATGGACTGGTGAAACTCATTAATCCGTATGATTCGGAACATTTCTCATTTAAAACATTCCGGAACATCAAGGGAAATTCTCATTCTCTGTTGGATAATATTATCTACGCCATTGCTCAGGATAAAAATTCCGGGAAGCTCTGGATCGGTTCACGCAGTGGGGTCAGTATTTTGGAAGATGAATCGGGAGACGGGAATTTTACCAATATTGTTCCGGGCAACCTTCAAGGAGATTTACCTTTTAATGAGGTGAACTCTCTGTTGTGCAGTAAAGACGGGCTGATGTGGCTGGGTATGTTGGGAGGAGGTGTTTGTACTGTAAATACAAATAAGTTCCGGTTTAATTATGATTCTTTGGAGGCTTTGCGTGAGCATTGCCCTACCAGCTCTGTCCGCAGTGTCTATCAGGAGGATAATGGGAATCTGTGGATGGGAATCATGGGATTCGGTCTGGTATTTTATGATATGAAACAGCATACCATTGTTCCTTACCGCTCTCATCCTATATTGAAGAATATGGGATATACATCGACGGTCAATGATATTATTTATCGTAAAAGGACAAATGAATTGTGTTTTGCCACTTGGGATGATGGAGTGTGGTTCTATAATGTCAAAGCCGGGAAAGCACACGTGATAAATACCGTTACCAATCCGGAGCTGAGTGATATTTGTATTTATTCTTTGTTGGAAGATTCGAAAGGGAATCTGTGGTTGGGGACACGTTCGGGAGTGTTTATCTTGGATACGGAATCAAGACTTCATTCTTTGAATGAACTGGTGACTTTGACAAATCAGGCATTGCCCCAAATTTCTATTTTCAAAATGGCGGAAGATCAAGATGGCTTTATCTGGATAGCGACTAGTAATGAAGGGGTATGGCGGATAGATACATCCGGAGAAACATATAAGGTTAAGTTTTATACGCCTTCGGATGGTACATTATCCACTGTCGGGGCGATGAGTGTTTGTGTGGATGGATACAACAGAGTATGGGTGGGGTCGAATGGTAACGGACTCGATTTGTATGACCGGAAGAATGATCGTTTTGTTTCAGTCTTGAATGATTATTTCCGGAATGGAGATGTTGTTTTCAGCATGCTGGAGGATGATGAGCATACTTTATGGCTTACTACCAATGCGGAAATGTATCACATTGATATACCTTTGGACGGTGCTGCACCGAAAATACATACCTATACGGTAGATGATGGTTTGCAAGACCATATGTTTAACCGGAATTCTTGCTTCAAGGGGGCGGATGGGAAACTTTTCTTCGGAGGATTCCGTGGATTGAACAGTTTTTATCCTGATAAAATAGTTCAGGATACTGCCTATTCTCCGGTAGTAATTACAGATATAAAGGTACATAATGTATCGGTACGTACCTATCCTCTTTCCGTCAGAGAGGGGATTGCTGCAAACAGAGCTATTGATTTTATTGATAAAATTGTATTAGGATACCGGGAGAATAATTTCAGTCTTGATTTTTCAATATTGAACTATATCAATCCTGAGTTGAACCGTTATTTATATCGGTTGGAGGGATATGACAAGGAATGGTTGTCCGTTGAGGCTGGACGTCGGTTTGCCTATTATAACAATCTTCCGGCAGGTACTTATACTTTTTGTGTAAAGGGAGCCAATCAGAATGGAATCTGGTCTCCGGATATGAAATGTCTGCGTATAACTATTCTTCCGCCGCCTTGGTTATCGTGGTGGGCTTATTGCCTTTATGTCTTGTTGTTCGTTTCATTGGCATGGTATACTTATCGGATTGTCAGAAACCGTATCCGGATGAAACAGGCCATAGAGATGGGGAAGATAGAACGGCAGAAAATGGAGGAAATCAATCATGCTAAATTACAGTTCTTTACCAATATCACTCATGAGTTGCTGACTCCGCTTTCTATTATATCGGCTTCGGTGGATGAACTGAAACAAGAAGTACCGGCAAGTTCGTCGGTTTGTTCTGTAATAGCTGATAATACTGTGCGGTTAATCCGGTTGATTCAGCAAATCTTAGAGTTCAGGAAAGTGGAGAATGGCAAGTTGCGGCTAAAAGTTTCGCATGGAAATGTCAGTATGTTCTTGAAAAAATCAGTGTCGGCTTTCGCTCCTTTGGTTAAAAAGCAGAAATTGTCCATACAATTTGATTTGTCTGAAGAATATTCGGGATATTTTGATGTGGATAAATTGGATAAAGTGGTGTACAATCTGCTTTCCAATGCCGCTAAATATACTCCTGAAGGAGGAACTATTGTGGTGTCGCAGGCTCATGATGAGGAAAAGAGGACTTTTAAATTGAGTGTGAACAATCCCGGCGAGTTGATTCCAAAAGAGAAATTGGATCATATGTTCGAGAGATTCTATGAAGGGGAGTATCGTAAATTCCATACCATAGGGACGGGTATCGGTTTGTCGCTGACTAAAGATTTGGTATTGTTGCATCATGGAACGATACAGGTATTTAGCGATAAGGAGGAAGGGAATACTTTTGTGGTTGAAATTCCTATAGGACGTGAGGCTTTTGCTGAAGATGAGGTAGACGAGAATACTGAAAATGTGGACTATGCTGTTTTATCGGCAGATGAAATGGAGAATGTCTCGGAGATTGATATGTTGGAAGAGAAACCGGCAGCATCGACTATTTTGTTAGTGGAGGATAATGAGGAATTATTGGCTTTGATGGTTCGTCTGTTGCATGGCAAATACCATATTCTGAAGGCCGCTAATGGAACGGAAGCTTTGGAGATCCTTGCCAAACAGGAAGTGGATTTAATTGTTTCCGATGTTATGATGCCCGAAATGGACGGTATGGAATTGTGCCGCCGGGTGAAGACTCAATTTGAGACCTGCCATATTCCATTGATTTTGTTAACGGCCAAGACTAGTGATGAAGACCATGTGGAAGGGTATGAGTCTGGGGCCGATGGTTATATCTGTAAACCGCTCCGCCTCTCTGTCTTGTTTGCCAAGATAGATAACTTGTTGAAACGGCGCAAACGTATGGGGGTGGATTTTCGTAAGCAGTTGGTCTTTGAAGCCAAAGAATTAAATTACACCTCGATGGACGAAGCTTTCATTCGGAAAGCGGTGGATTGTGTGAATGCCCATTTGAGTGATTGTGATTTTGAACATGCACAGTTTATGGCGGAGATGGGTATGGCCCGGACTACACTAGCAGATAAATTGAAACTGTTGACCGGACTTACTCCCTCTGCATTTATCAGCAATGTCCGTTTGCAAGCGGCTTGTCGGCTGATAGACGAGAAAAAGAAAATCCGTATAGCCGATTTGGCGTATGCCGTAGGTTTCAACGACCCTAAATATTTCAGTTCCTGCTTTAAGAAGAAATTCGGACTTTCTCCTACAGAGTATATGATGAAGTATGATGGCTGATTATTACCGGAAATAGGCTCTATAGGGAATAAACAGCCTTTTTCCGGTAATAATTCTCCCTGTTTCTTTTCTGTTCCTCTTACTTTTGCTGGCAAATAAAACGAATTATCTTTATTTGTTAGACCTTTAAAAAAAGTATTATGAACATGAAAACTCTGACAGAAACCAGTACATTCCGGGTACTGAGTCTATTGCTGTGTCTCTGCTTCTTCATCCCTGCGATGAATGTGAGCGCTTCCAGTCTGCAAGCAGACAAGTTTAAAGTTTCCGGTATTGTAAAAGATGCCACAGGCGAACCGGTCATCGGTGCCAGTGTGGTTGAAAAAGGAACAACCAATGGAACGGTAACTGACTTGGATGGTAATTTCAATCTCTCGGTGGCTTCTAATTCTACTATTGTCATTTCTTTTATAGGATATTCCGATCAGGAATATCGTATTTCGAAAGACAATACGGTGCTGAATGTAAATCTGAAGGAAGATACGGAAATGATTGACGAAGTGGTAGTAGTCGGTTATGGCGTGCAGAAGAAGGAAAATCTGACGGGTTCTGTTGCTGCTGTAAATTTCAAGGATGTAGCTTCTATGCCGGTAGCGAATACTGCCAATATGCTTCAGGGTCGTTTGCCGGGTGTTATGTTGACCAACAATGGTGCCCAGACCGGTCATGACAGTCCCGAAATCCGTATCCGTGGTGTAGGAACTTTTGAACACAATGATCCGATGGTCTTGATCGATGGAGTGGAAAGCTCGGTAAGCCAGATTGCGGAAATCCCTGCAGATGATATTGAAAGTGTTTCCGTATTGAAGGATGCGGCTTCGGCTTCTATTTATGGTGTACGTGCTGCCAACGGGGTTATTCTGGTGACTACCAAACGGGGCGGTGAGCAGAAACCTACCATTACATATTCCGGTAGTATCGCTTTGCAAGAAGCTACCGTGCTGCCCGATTATGTGAATTCTTATGAATGGGCGAAGATGTATAACGAATGCTGGCCTTCCAAAGCATACACGGATGAAATGTTACAAAAGTTGCAAAACGGATCAGACCCCGATCATTTTGCCAATACCGATTGGGCTAAGGAAATGTTTCGTACAGCAGCCATGCACCAACACCATTTGTCTGTGAACGGTGGTAGTAAAGCGGTACATTACATGATTTCCACTCAGTATTTCCAGCAGGATGGTATCTTGCGTGAAACGGCCAATCAACGTTTTAATTTCCGTTCCAATCTGGATGCACAATTGGGTATTGTAAAATTAGGTCTGAATCTTTCGGGAAGCCGTCAGAACATTGATGAGCCTACTACCAGTGTTACCGGTGAAGGTTTGATGCGCTACCTTACTTGGTTTACCCGTCCTACTGTTCCTGTGCGTTATTCTAACGGACATTATGGATTTTTGGATGGAAATCCCAATATTTCCCAATCCGTATTCAAAAATCCGATTGAAGCTTTGAATATGGGCTATAAAGATAACAAGCATTATCGTTTTGATGGTAAATTCTTTGGTGAAATTGATATCATAAAAGGATTGAAGTTCCGTTCAAGTCTGGCTTATAAATATTATATGAACGATGTGACTACTTTCAATCCGAAGAATAATATAAGATACGATGCTGAAGGAAATGCGCTGACCACAGTCGGTACCAATAAACTGACAGATTATCATTATCTGGAAACGACTTATATTAATGAAAATATTCTGACCTATGATTTTTCTGTAGGAAAACATTCGTTCAATCTGTTGGCAGGCCATTCTATCCAGGCTACCCGTTGGGACAAGAATGAGGCGTCCAAGCAGGGATTCGCTACCGATAATATTTATGAAATGGATGGAGGTACTATGAATGACCATGTGACCGGATCAGCGGAAGAGAGTTCCTTGCAGTCATTCTTCGGACGCTTGAATTATAATTACGGAGGCCGTTATCTGTTAGAGATGAATGTCCGTCACGATGGTTCGTCACGTATGCCCAAGGCACATCGTTATGCTACCTTCCCTTCATTTTCGGGTGCATGGATCATGACAAATGAGAAATTTATGGAGAATGTGAAGTTCCTCCACTCATTGAAATTGCGTGGTAGCTGGGGTAAATTGGGTAATCAGGAAATTGGTAACTATGCTTATGCGGCTACATTGGCGGCTAGTGGCAGTTACTATTTCGGTGATAGCAAACAGATTGGTATGAAGACTGCCAAGATACCTAATGAGAACATTAAATGGGAAACAACTACTATTACAGACTTTGGTTTTGATGCTGCTTTTTGGGGTGGAAAGATCAATGTCACTTTTGACTGGTATGAGAAAAATACCTCGGATATTTTGATGAAGCTCGCTATGCCGGGTATTTTCCTGGGATCTTTGGATGCTCCTTATCAGAATGCGGGAAAGGTTCGTAACCGGGGTTGGGAACTGGCTGCTAATTATTTCGATCAGAAAGGTGACTGGGCATGGCAGGCAGGTTTCTCGCTTTCAGGTGTGAAAAATGAGATTACTGATATGAAAGGGGTAGAAGACATTAAGGATAATACGATCAATCGTGAAGGTGAAGCCATCGGCTCTTATTATGGGCTGAAAGCCATCGGTATCTATCGTACCCAGGCAGATTTGGACCGTGTAAATGCGAACGGACAGAAGATTCTGCAAAACAACCAGGAACCGCAATTAGGTGATATCATGTATGAAGATATAGACAATAATGGTAATATAAATGATGCTGACCGTACTATTATCGGAAATCCGTTCCCTAAAATGCAGTATTCTTTCAATCTGGGATTCTCTTATAAAGATTTTGATGTCAATACATTCTGGCAAGGCATTGCAGGTGTATATCGTTATAATTGGGATGAAACTACTATTTCCAACGGTGGAAACAAGACTAGCCGTTGGTTGGACAGATGGTCTGAAAGTAATCCGAATGGAAGCATGCCTCGTTTGGGAGGAACTATTAATAATAACTATTCTTCATTTTGGTTGACAAAAGGTGATTATTTGCGTCTGAAGAATTTGGAAATCGGATATACTTTCAGGCAAAGAGAGTTTTTGACCAAGTTGGGCGTTCAGAGTATCAGACTCTATTTGGCAGGAACTAATTTGCTTACTTTCACTTCCTTGGACGATTATGATCCTGAAAAACTGAGTACAGATTCCCGTAATGATGTACATCCCAATACAAGAACTTATTCATTTGGTGTTAACGTTAAATTTTAAAAGCAACAACTATGAAATCAATTAATAACTTTATAGGGCTGGCTCTGTTGTCAGGAGCTTTGCTGACTTCTTGCTCTGACAGCTTTTTGCAGAGGGACTCATTGACAGAATCTTCATCCAATACATTTTGGCAGACGCCGGATGATGCTTTGATGGCGTTGGCATCTTGTTATGATGCTTTGCAGAGCAATCAGCTTTATAATTCCGACCAATATTCATTGGGCCCTTTATATATGGATTGTATATCAGATAATGGCGGGCATTTTAATTGGAGTGGCTGGATGGAAGGTTATGATATGGCTATGGGAATTCATACCCCAAGTTCTTCTATCATTGGCAGTTATTGGAAAGATTGCTATGAAGTGATCAGCCGTTGTAATGTGCTGATTGCTAATATTGATAGAGTGGATATGGATGCTTCCCAAAAGGCGATTTATCAGGCTGAGGCAAAGACCATACGTGCATTGATGTATATAAACTTGACTATGACGTATCAGGATGTTCCTTTCCTGACCGCCCCTTTGACCATTGACGAGGCTGAATGTGAAAAGACGGACCGTGCGGCTATTGTGGCTCATGTTATGACTGATTTGCAGGATGCGGCTGAAGTACTTCCGCAAAACGCGTCTTCACGGGGTCATATCACCAAAGGAGCTGCTCTTTCCTTACTGGGGCGTGTGGCTTTGTATAATGAAAAATGGGATGACGCGATTGCTGCTTATAAGCAGGTGCAGGGTTTGGGATACTCGCTTGATCCGAGTTATGCCAAACTGTTTACTCAAAGTGGAGAAACTTCTCCTGAAATCATTTTTGCAGTCCGTTATGAAGGACCGGGTATGAGTGAAGGTGCTGCTTTTAATGCGCATTGGAATACTCCGCTGGAAGCAATGAATGGTACTATAGATTTGGCGGATGCTTATTATTGCAAAGACGGTAAACCGACTACCGATACGAAGATAGCCGAACTGAACGGTGGGGGTGGCTTGGATGTCAGCAAGCCTAATCCTGCTCATTTTGAGAATCGTGATCCGCGTTTATATAGCACTTTGTTTGTTCCCGGTATGCTTTGGAACGGTAAAGGAGGTATAGATACTTCGGCTTCAAATCCGTATGCCAATGTATATGGTGGAGCTGCCGCTTCCCTGTCTACCATATATGTTTATAAGTATTTTGATCCTACGGATACTTCTAACTCTTGGGATAATGGACAAGACTTTTATGTGGTGCGTTATGCCGAAGTTTTATTATCTTTGGCGGAGGCGATGGTACAGAAAGGAGGCTATGTTTATAGTGATGTAACTGCTTTGGTTAATGAAGTGCGGCAACGTGCGGATGTGAACATGCCCACAGTAGAGGAAGTGGAAGGCACTTCTCTTTCTAAAGATGAATTGTTGGAAGTCATTAAAACTGAGAGCAGTGGG
>ERZ780070.602-NODE-602-length-14985-cov-3.751909_pt1 | contig 14985 bp, 10 predicted proteins | sample MGYA00511577_ERZ780070 | MGnify/ENA primary metagenome ERZ780070 (study PRJEB29588, sample SAMEA2162530) | human gut metagenome | biome: human gut; feature: human-associated habitat; material: faeces | place: Denmark | collected 2008/2010 ...
GGGGGGGGGCGGGGGGGGGCGGGCGGCGTGGCGTACACCGTAGGCGCGGTGCTGTACGCCATCGGCTCAAAGAAGAAGTACTTCCACTCCATTTTCCATTTCTTCTGCCTGATTGGCACGGTGCTGCACTTCTTCTCCATTTACTTCTACGTCCTGTAAAGGAGCGCACAATGCATCAGGAGATTCTTTTCCCGCGCGAAAAAGCAGCGCTGTATCCCCTGCTGGCACAGCAGATTGCGGCCTTGGCAGAGGATTCGCAGCCGCTTTCGACGCTGGCGAACGCATCCGCGCTGCTGTATGAAGCGCTGCCGGATATCAACTGGGTGGGCTTCTACCTCGCCAGCGGCGATATGCTGCATCTTGGCCCATTTCAGGGCAGGACGGCCTGCATGCAGATTCCGTTCGGCCGCGGCGTATGCGGCACAGCGGCGGCAACGCGGCAGGTGCAGGTGGTGCCGGATGTGCAGCGTTTTCCGGGGCATATCGCCTGTGACAGCGCGTCCCGGTCGGAAATCGTTCTGCCAATTTGGGTGGACGGGCAGGTCTTCGGCGTGCTGGATATTGATTCGCCAAGCCTGAACCGTTTCACGGAGGAGGATGCGGACGGATTGACCGCATTCGTTGCAGCGCTGACCCGTTCGGTGGACTTCGCACATGGATTGCTGAAATAAACAAAATCCCTTCCAAAGTCGTGTGACGATGGAAGGGATTATTCATATGGTGGATTATAGCCAGTTTTCGTGGGCTGCCTTGTATTCGCGGACAGCTTCATCGGCATCGGCAATCAGTGCCGCCGCCTCATCGGTGGAGTAGACCGTCGCGCCGCTGGCACAGGCGTGTCCCCCGCCGTGGTACTTTTCCGCTACCTGATTGATGGTCAGAAAGCGGGAACGCAGACGGACGCGCGTCGATCCATCCGGCGATTCAATGAACGCCAGCCAGCACAGGTAGCCGCGGATGCCCTCCAGATAGGAAATGGCGGCACTTGCCTGCTCGTAGCTGAGCCCAAACTGCGTCTGCACGTCCTTGCTGACGGAGAAATATGCGACACCGTTCTCTGTGCGGTGCATGTTCTCGTAGACGTACGCCTTGAACTTCAGCGAATTGTACTCCACCGAGTAGAGATTCGCGAACAGCCATTCTGTGTCGATGCCGGTATCCAGCAGCATCGCGGCAAGGCGCATGGTGTCGCCGGAAACGCAGGAGAAGCGGAAGCGCCCGGAATCCGTGACCATGCCTGCATACAGATACAGCGCGGCGTCCTTCGTCAGCGTCAGTTCGTCACGGCACTTGTCGTAGAAATCCGCCACCATTTCACACGCGGACGAGCGCTCTTCCTCCACCCACATCAGGTCGCCATACGGTTCGACGTTGATGTGGTGGTCGAGCTTCACAAGCTCCTTGCACAGCGCGTACTTCGGGTTGGAAATGCGGCTGGCGACGGAAACGTCCAGCACAATTGCGAGAGACTGCGCGTATACGTCGTCGGCGACGGGCGCATCGTCTTCACCCAGAAACGCCAGATAGTCGGAATGCTCATCATCCACAATCAGCACTTTCTTGTCGGGGAAGCTCGCCTGAATCAGCGCCTTCATGCCCTTCGTTGCGCCTACACAGTCCCCATCGACGCGCGAATGCCGGAAGAGCATAATCGTGTCGTATGCCTTCATCTTTTCCAGAATCTGATGCTGTATATCCATTTATTTGCTTTCTCCCATCATTTCATCCAAATCATGCAGCATGGCCATTGCTTCCTCGCGATTTTTCAGCGTCGCGCCACTGGCTTTCATGTGCCCGCCGCCGCCGTATTTGACGGCAATCGGATTGATGTTGAAGCGGCTTGACCGCAGTTCGCACAGCACGCCCTTGTCGCTCTCGGTGAAGTTGACCCAGATGTCCACGCCGCGCATGTCTGCCATGCTGTTGACCATGCCGCGGGACAGCGTGAAGTCATCCACGCCATACTCGGCTTTCTTGTCCATCGTCGTATAGACATACGCGACGTTCTTCTCTGTGAACTGCACATGCAGCAGAAACTTCGCCCGCACGACAAGCTGGGCATAATCGCTGGCATACAGATTGCGATAGAGTGCGTTTGTGTCAATCGGCTGCTCCATCAGGTAGGAGGCCAGGCGAAACGTGCGGGCATTCGTCGCGTCATAGCGGAAGCGCCCGGAATCCGTCACCATGCCGGTGAACAGCGCCGTCGCCGCCTGCGGATTCAGTGACCAGCCGCATTCCTGCGCCATCTGCGCAACCAGACCGCAGCAGCTCTCGAACGTGTCGTCCGTTGCTTCAATGTCTGCAATTTTCTCCACGAAGATGTGGTGGTCGATGTGGGCGGTCTGCGCGGCAAGTGTGTAACGGGTATCGCTGATGAGCGACTTGGCGGATGTATCCAGCACGATGGCGAGCGCGCCCTGATAAGCACTGTCGGGAATCTCGTCCATGATAGAATCTTCCATAAAGCCGTAGCGCCCCGCGCCGTCACCCACCATGTGCACCGTTTTGTCCGGATAATTCGTCAGAATCAGGTGCTTGAGGCCAATCTGACTGCCCAGCGCATCACCGTCCGGGTTGGTGTGGCGGTGCAGGATGATGGTCTGGTGCGCGGCGATAGCGTCTCGAATCAGTTCAAACATGTGCAGGAGCCTCTCTTCCGTTAAAATAGCCCTTATAGACGACCTTGTAGGGGCTGTTCGGGAACAAATAATGGTGCAAATCAATAAAGTAGTCGTCTGTCATGCTGGCAATGTAGTCCACTACAATCTGATTTGGGTCACAGTCCGCATAGGGCTTGACGCGCGGATAGTATGAGCGAGTCACATAGGCGATATGATGCGTGAAAATGGGCGACGTGGTGTGGTTTTCGCGCAAATCATCCAGCAGCTGCCCGTACATCTCCTGCATCATGGGGCGCACGGTGTCGGATAGGTGCGCGGCCTTGGCAGCTTCGTTGTAAATCAGCTTGTAATTCTCCGCTTTGGACGCCCGCAGCGCCTCGAAATGCACCGTATCCAGTTTGATGTAGGGCTTCCCGTAGCTGTTTTCGATGATGTTGACGACCAGATTGTTGATGATTTCTGCATTCAGCGAGCCAATCTCGTGCTCCGCATAGGCATCCTCCGCCGTCATCTTGACGCGCGCGGCATCCTGCCGATCCTTGCCCAGATACGCGATAATGTCCGCTACGCGCACGACATTCCCTTCCAGCGTGGAGGGCTGAATGCGGTTCGCATAGCCATCCTCCGTGTAGGCGCGTTCCATCATCCGGTCAAATTCCGCGAAGCTGTCCACCGGCACGGGGCGGTATTCCTCCAGCTCAATTTCGCCGTTGTGTCCGGCAATGCCCACCAGCGTCTGCAAGCTGATGTTGAAGGGGTAAATGCCGTCCAGCACGCGGACAGAGTGGATGTTGTGGCTGAAATGCCGCCCGGTGTGCTGCATGGAAATCTCGTTCAGGAACACTTCGCCCGAATGCGCAAACGGCGGATGCCCGATGTCATGCCCCAAGGCAATCGCCTCAATTAGGTCGAGATTGAGGTTCAGGGCGCTGCCGATGGTGCGCGCAATGCGGGATACCAACTGCACATGCAGGCTGCGGCGCGTCACGTCGTCATTGCGGATGAGCGAAAATACCTGCGTCTTGTCCGTGTAGCGGTTGAAATATGGACAGTGCATAATTTTATCCACATCATGCAAGAAAGCTGGTCGCCAGACGCTGCCCGCATCACGCGGCGAGGCAGCGCGGCGGATGACGCTTGTATTTGGGCAGAAAACCTTGGGGCTTGTGCCGTGCTGCCGGTCGCTTTCAATCCGGCGCGTCATTTCTTCAGATAATGATTCAAAACGGGGCATTCAATCGCCTCTTTTCATTGCGCTTCTGTTCCATCCAGTGCGCTGAGCGCGGCTTCATCCGCCACCAGCGTGAAATCAGGATGCAACTGGAGAATCGAAGCCGGAACGCGCGGGGTCACAGGTCCGAAAAACGCCTGTTTGAGGATGTTTGCCTTGCTTTCGCCGGACACGACCATCACAATCCGCCGCGCCTGCATGATGCCGCAGATGCCCATCGTGTAAGCGAAATGCGGCACATCCGCTTCCGATGCGAAAAAACGCTTGTTCGCCTGAATGGTGGCATCCGTCAGCGCAACGCGGTGTGTGTCCTTTTGGAACACGTCCTCCGGCTCATTAAAGCCGATGTGCCCATTTGGCCCAAGCCCCAGCAGCTGAAGATCAATGCCGCCCAGATGGCGGATGGTCGCGTCGTAATGGCGGCACTCCGCGTCGCCGTCCTCTGCCATGCCATTCGGAATGTGCGTGTTCCTCAGGTCAATCTGGATATGGTCGAAGAAATTCTCCCGCATGAAATGCGCATAGCTCTGCGGATGGCCGGCGGGCAGCCCGACATATTCATCCAGATTTACCGTCGATACCTGCCGGAAATCAACGTCGCCCTTATGCTCCCACGCGATGAGCTGCTGATACGTGCCAATCGGGCTGGAGCCGGTTGCCAGTCCAAGAACGGAATCGGGTTTCAAAATCACCTGCGCCGAAAGAATGTTCGCCGCTTGTCGGCTGAGATGCTGGTAATCCCGTGCGCGAATGATCTTCATATCGCTGCCTGCCTTTCTGCAAATGGGGACAAATCCCCTCTATACAGTATAGCATAAATTGCAGCGTCTTTCAACTATTGCGCGGAAAGGAAGCGGCGAATGTCCAAAATCATATGGACAAATCGGTAGCAATTTGGTATAATCATGACAGAACAATCCACTGCGGAAGAAATTCCATATATGAAGGAGGAGCACTCTATGATTTACTATGTCAATCAAGCCATGCTGCATGATGGTGACGGCAGCCTCGGAACTCCCTTCCGTCGCATTAGCGAAGCCGCCAAGATTGCCAAGCCCGGTGACGAAGTGCTGGTGTTTCCCGGTGTGTACCGCGAATATGTCAATCCGGAACGCGGCGGCACGGAAGATGCGCCCATTCTCTATCGCTCCATCGAGCCGCTGGGCGCGGTGATTTGCGGCGCAGAGCGCATCAAAGGGTGGACGCCCTATCAGGGCACGGTGTGGACGGTGCGCGTGAAGAACAGCACGTTCGGCGCGTATAATCCGTATACGACGGAGGTTTTCGGCGACTGGTACTTTGCGCCGACGGTGCGCCACACGGGTGCGGTGTATTTGAACGACCAGATGCTCTACGAGGCGGAATCGCTGGAGGAGTGCATTGCGGGCGAAATTTACAAGCCGTCGTGGGATCCGCAGGGATCTACCTTCAAGTGGTTCAGCGAGCAGGACGGCGACGAAACCGTGCTGTATGCCAACTTCCACACGCAAGACCCCAACCGCGAGAAGGTGGAAATTAACGTCCGCCGCCGCTGCTTCTTCCCGGAGAAAACGGGCTGCGGGTACATCACGGTGCATGGCTTCAAAATCGAGAAGGCTGCGACAACATGGGCGCCGCCAGCTGCGTTTCAGGACGGCATGATTGGCCCGCACTGGTCGAAGGGCTGGATTATCGAGGACTGCGAAATTACGAACAGCAAGTGCTGCGGTATTTCGCTGGGCAAATACTACGACCCGGAAAACGACCACTACTTCACGAAGAAACACCTCAAAAGTCCGACGCAGATGGAGCGCGACGCGGTTTGCCGCGGGCAGTATCACGGTTGGCTGAAGGAAAACATCGGCAGCCACATCATCCGCCGCTGCAACATCCACAACTGCGAGCAGACGGGCATCGTCGGGCGTATGGGCGCAGTTTATTCCGTGATTGAGAACAACCACATCCACCACATCAACAACATGCAGGAGCTCGGCGGCGCGGAAATCTCCGGCATCAAGCTGCACGCGGCGATTGATGTGGTGATTCGCCGCAACCACATCCACGACTGCACCATGGGCGTCTGGTGCGACTGGGAGGCGCAGGGTACGCGCATCACGCAGAATCTGCTGCACCACAACGAGCGTCCTGCGTATTGCACATGGGCGGTCGGCGGCATGGAAAGTCAGGACATTTTCGTGGAGGTCGGACACGGCCCGACGCTGATTGACAACAACATCATGATGTCGAAAGTGTCCCTGCGATTCGCGACGCAGGGCGTGGCGCTGGTGCATAACCTCATGCTGGGCACGTTCACCTGCGTCGGCAGCGGCACGAGCTGGCGCTATACGCCTTACCATATCCGCCATCGCACGGAGGTTGCGGGCTTCATGACCATCCTCCATGGCGACGACCGCTTCTACAACAACATCTTCGTGCAGGCGCACCCGGTGGATGCCCCGGCGAAGCAGGGTGATCCGGGCGAAAACGAGCGCGTCGTGGGCACTTGGTGCTTCGATGACTACCCGACCGAGCAGGAGTGGCTGGATCAGTTCGACCTGGACGTAGCGCGCCCGGATATGGGCAAGCTGGAAGAGTACCACTTCGGGCATCTGCCGGTCTGGGCAGACGGCAACGCCTATTTTGCGGGCGCGAAGCCGTGGAAGAAGGAAAAGGACTGCTGCGTCAAGTCCGAAAAGCCATATTTCATGCTGGTAGAACGTGAAGGACAGATTTTCCTTGATACCGACGTGGCGGAGCTGATCGGCGCGTTCCGCGGCGGATTGGTGGACAGCGACACGCTGGGGCGCGCGTTTGAGCCGGATCAGCGCTTTGAAGCGGCGGATGGCTCGACCATCGTGTTTGACAGTGACTTCTATGGCAATCACCGCGGGGCGCGGGTGCTTCCCGGCCCGTTCGCGACGCTGGATGCGTCGATGCAGCCGCTGTTCTAATCAAAATAAGAAGAAGGTGTGGAGGTTGTCAAGCTGCCTCCACACCCTTTTCTATACTGATTTTACGCTGCAATCAGCCGCAGAGTCAGCGGCGTAGGCGTTGTATGGCTTGAGTTCCACGGTTCTGCCGCCCAGATTCTCGTAAATGCGGTGCGAAATGGAGAGCACGGTGCGTCCCTCGGAGGCGCGGCGGAGCGCTTCCAGTACGCGCGCTTCGGTTTCGGCATCGAGGTTCGCGGTGATTTCGTCCAGCAGCAGCACCGCCGGGTTCGCCGCCGCCGCGCGGGCAATGGACAGCAGCTGCCACTCCCCCTGCGAGAACATGCCGTCTGTGCAGATGGTATTGTACCCGTCCGGAAGCGCGCGGATGGCGTCATCCATTCCCGCCAGTTTCGCGGCATTCTGTGCCATTCCCTCGGTGATGGCGGGGTCGGAAAGCGTAATCTGGTCAAGCACCGTCCCCGGCACGCGGGAGAAGCGCTGCTCCACGCAGCCGATGCACGCGCGGCGCTCATGGTCGGGAATCGCCGAAACGTTCACGCCGCCGATGGTAATATCCCCCTCTTCCGGCTGATAAAGCCCCAGCAGCAGCCGGAACACCGTGCTTTTGCCCGCGCCTGTTCTGCCAACCAGCGTGACTTGCTCCCCTTCCTTCACGTTCATGGAGAAGTCGGACAGCACCCGCTTTTCGCCGTAGCCGAACGTCACATGGGACAGCACAACGTCGCCGCGCGCGGTGTTCTTTCGCTCCTGCGGAATGGCGCGTTCCGGCTGATTAAGGAACGTGTCGATGCGCTTGACACCCGCCATAGCGGACTGAATCGTTTGAATCTCCATGCCGAGGCTTTCAATCGGCGAAAAAATGCGGGAAATGTAATTGATGATGGCGACCGATGTACCGACCGACATGCCGAACAGTGCCAGCACATCCGCATTGCCCGACGCGGAGAGCAGCATCACGATGCCCACGACGGCGGCGTTGAGCAAGAAGACGACGGGCGAGTAAATCGCGTCGAAGAAATTCGTCTTTTCCGTTGCGGCATAGCTTTCGCCGATGCGCTGGTCATAGCGCTGCTCCATGTAGCTTTCCAGCCCCAAGGCGTGAATGGTGCGGATGTTGTGCAGCGTTTCCGGTACCTGCCCGGACACGGCGGCGACGGCGCGACGGTTCTCCAGCTGCGCGGCGAGCATCCGCTTCTGCACAAAACGGGTGAAAACGGCAAACAGCGGCAGAATCACCAGCAGCACCAGCGCAAGCCCCATGTTCTCCACGGCAATCACTGCCAGAATCGAGATGATGCGGCAGGCATCCGCTACCATGCTGATGATGCCGGAAGTGAACAGCGCCTCGACAGCATCCACATCACCCGAAAAGCGCGCGGCAACCTCGCCGGGATTTTGCCCGACGAGCGTGCTGGCGGGCAGCGCGATGAGCTTCTGCGACATTTCGGAGCGCAGGGCGTGCGTCATCTTCTGCCCGAACAGCACCAGCAGCGTTTCCTGCGCCGAGGAGAGCGTCCCCTCCAGCACAAGGCTGCCGAAGTAGAGCAGCACGGCGGTGAACAGCAGCGGCATACCACCCGTCAGCCGGTCAATTATGTTCTTGAGCAGCAGCGGCGGAATCAGCGACGCGGCAACCGATGCCGCAACGCACAACAGCGTGCTGATCGTCAATATCCGATGCGACCGCACCGCTGCCTTGAGCACGGAAATCACGCCCGCTTTTTTCTGATTACGCATGTGCTTCACCCCCGGTTTGGCTCTCGTAAAGCCAGCGGTATGTCGGAACGGATGGCATCAGTTCGTCATGCGTGCCGACCGTCGTCTTGCCGTCCTCCATGAAAATCACCTGCTGCATTTGCGGGAAGTGGTACAGTCGATGCGAAATCAGGAAAATGACCTTATCCTTGGCGTATGCCTGCAAATTCGCAAACACAGCGTCCTCCGTCTTGCGGTCAAGCGCGGAAAACGGGTCGTCCAGAATCATCAGCGGACGCGGATGGGCAAGCGTTCTTGCCAACGCCAGCCGCTGCGCCTGACCGCCGGAAAGCCGTGTGCCGCTGCTGCCGACGACCGTATCAGCGCCATTTTCCATCGCCAGCACTTCGTCCGTCAGGACAACGGCGTTCAGCTGCGGCAGAACGTCCTGCCTGCTGCCGAAAAGCACGTTGTTTTGAATCGTGTCCATGCTCAGTTCCGGATCATGTCCCAAATAGCCGACCATACCGGAGATTTCCCGCGGCGAGAAGCTCGAAAGTTCCTTGCCGCCGAAGCGAACCGAGCCGCCATAGGGCATTTCGCAGAGAAATACGCGCCCGAAGGTGGATTTGCCGCAGGCGACAGGGCCAGTCACGCCGATGATGTCGCCGGGATGCGCTGTCAGCGAAAGGCCGGAGAAAATCGGCGCGTCTCCGTAGGTGAAGGACAGATTGTCGAGCGTCACGTCGGCAGACTGCGGGATGCGGAGGTCGTCCAGCGCTTCCGGCGACTTCATCAGCGGCTTGATGCGCTTCCACGACACTTCCGCTTTCTGCACGGAGTTGAACAGCTTTGCCACCTTGGAGGACTTCACCGTCAGCTTCGTGAAGCAGGACAGGAAGGTGGTGAAGGCGCCGATGTCCCATGCGCGCCAGCCTGTGCCGAGTACGTTCTTCGCGCCGAACCACAGGATGAACAGCACCCCGGCTTCTGATGCAGCCAGATACAGCGGCGGCAGAGCGGACTGCCACACGTTGGAACGCACAGCAGCCTTTTCGTAATTCTTCAGCGCACCCTCGTAGCGTTCCGCGCGTGCTTCCTCGCAGCCGTAGATTCGGTAGGTGACGGCGTTTTCCGCGCGGTCGAGCGTCGCACTGCTGAGCGCGCTCGCCGCTTTCTTGTACGCCGCTCCTGCGCGCTGAACGGGCTTCTTCATCTTTGCTGCGCAGAAGTACGAAATGGGCGTGAACAGCAAACTCAGCAGCGCCAGATGCCAGTCGTAAATCAGCAGCATGACTGCGTAGCTGACCATCACCACGCCGGTGTCAAACACTTCGGTGGTGAATTTGCGCATTCCTTCCACGCAGTCGTCCACGTCGGAAATGGCTTTCGTCATCAGCTCGCCAGCACCTTCTTTTTCCAGCGACGTGCGGCTTTCGCGTACCAGATTGGCGTACAGGATGCCCTTCATACGTCGGTTGATGTTGTTGGCGAAGCGCCGAACGTAGAATCGCTTGATGAAACGCGCGCCCTGAACCACCAGCGTGATGACCAGATACGCCAGCACCAACATCGCCATCGCGTCCGCGGTTTGATAGCCGCCCAGAATGTCGGTCAGGCATTGGGCAAGCCGCCCTTCGAACCACGGCGTCGCCAGCAGACCCACGTTGTAGAACAGCCCGGACAGCGTGACGAAGGTCAGCGGCAGCCATTCGGCACGGAAATAGGAGCTGATTTTGTTCGGGCAGAAATTCTGCTTGTCTTGCATCGTCTTTATTTCCTCTGCGCCTGAATAAAATGCGGGAATCCCGCGCGGCTTTCGGTTTTCGATGCTGCGTACAGCTTGTTCAGCAGCACTGCGAAGGTTTTGGATTCATCGTCCGTCAGCACAGAAGTCAGGTACTCGTAGAAGGATGCTTCGATCTCTGCTTTGGAGGCTTTCATGGCTTCCGCCTTTTCCGTGGGATACAGCAGCTGACTGCGGCGGTCGTTCGGAGCCTCCTGACGCACCAGAAAGCCTTTCGCTTCCAGATTTTTCGTCCGCCGCGCGATGGCTGCCTTGTCTGCGTGCAGCAGTTCCGCCCGCGCCGCCTGTGTGCAGCCGGGATGGTGCCGCAGCGCGTGAATCAGATCAATTTCTGCCGTGCCGACGCCCTCTTCGCGCAGGGACAGCAGGACGAGTTTCTCTGTTTCCCGCGCGATTTTTGTGATTTTCCGTTCGGTGATATCCATATGTGCACCTCCGTGACGCTGATGGTTGTATGTGCATCGTTGTACATGCAACTATTATAATCAGGGACAGTGCAATGTCAAGGGCGTTTTTGCAAGATTGCCGCGAAATTTGAAACTCCCTGCCGGAACATACCTGGCAGAGCGCATTGTTATTCTTATGAAACTCCCCTTGCCTATCATGTTCTGTCGGCACATGGAATCAGCCGCAATGCTGACGGTGTGCTTACGTTGAAACAGTATGCGGAAAACGCGGATGCTTGTCAAAAACGTGACGTTCCCCTGCCAATCCGCCTATTTCCGAACATTCACTTAAATTGCTCGCAAAAAAGTCGGATTTTTTCTGAAAAAGGCTTGATTTTTGTGCCGAATTTGTGTACAATGGGTCATGTTTCCCGGAAAACGTTCGCTTTTTAGCGGATGGTTACACCGTTTTCACCCATCGAATGGAGGAGGACTTGACCATGAAAAAGTTTGCATCTCTGCTGCTTGCGCTGGTGATGTGCCTGTGCTGCCTGACGACTGATGCACTGGCTGAGCGCGCGCCCGTCGCGAAGGATGACCTGAAGATCGGCTTCATCTTCCTGCACGACGAAAACTCCACCTACGACCTGAACTTCATCACCGCGGCGAAGGCTGCCTGCGAGAAGCTGGGCATCGCCTACGAAACCAAGACCAACATCCCCGAAGGTCAGGAATGCTACGACGCAGCTGCTGAACTGGCGGACGCAGGCTGCGACATCATTTTTGCGGACTCTTTCGGTCATGAATCCTACATGATTCAGGCTGCGCTGGAGTTCCCGGAAGTCGAGTTCTGCCATGCGACTGGCACGAAGGCGCACACCGAGAACCTGCCCAACTACCACAACGCTTTCGCGACCATCTATGAAGGCCGCTATCTGGCGGGCGTTGCGGCTGGCATGAAGCTGAACGAAATGATCGAAGCCGGCACGATTACGGCGGATCAGGCGAAGATTGGCTATGTTGGCGCTTACCCCTACGCGGAAGTGAAGTCTGGCTACACCTCCTTCTTCCTTGGCGCGCGCTCTGTCTGCCCCTCCGCGACGATGGAAGTGACCTTCACCTACTCTTGGTATGACGAGGCGATGGAAAAGGAAGGCGCGCAGATGCTGATTCAGAAGGGCTGCGTCCTCATTTCCCAGCACGCTGACTCCATGGGCGCTCCGACTGCCTGCGAAGTGGCGGGTGTGCCGAACGTCTCCTACAACGGCTCCACGGTGGCGGCTTGCCCGAACACCTTCATCGTTTCCTCCCGCATCAACTGGGAACCCTACTTCGAGTACATCCTGAACTGCATGATGAACGGCGAAGATATCGCGCTTGACTGGACTGGTACGATTGCGACTGGCTCTGTCGAGCTGTCTGCCATCAACGAGCAGGCTGCTGCGGCTGGCACGGCTGAGAAGCTGGAAGAAGTGAAGGCTGCGCTGGCGGCTGGCACCATCAAGGTGTTCGACACCACGACCTTCACCGTGAACGGCGAGGCACTGACCTCCTATCTGGCGGACGTGGACGACATGGGCGACTTCGTGGGTGACACCGAAGTGGTCATCGACGGCGAATTCAAGGAATCTTTCTTCCGCGCCGCTCCCTACTTCGACCTGAACATCGACGGCATCACGCTGCCCGAAGGTATGTAATTCCATTTTCGACTGCCCCGATCTTTTGCATGGGGTCGGGGCGGTCGAATTTCTTGTTGACACTGCAAATGAAAGTGCAGGCAAACCCGCTGCATTCCCATTTGCAGTGTTTCCTATTCATTCGCGTCATTTACGATTTGCAATCATAAAGGAGTGAGCCGGTTGGAACAGAGAACCGCAGCCGTCAGCGTTCGCAATGTGACCAAGCGCTTTGGCCCTGTGCTGGCCAATGACAAGGTGTGTCTGGATATTTACCGCGGCGAAATTCTTGCGCTGCTGGGCGAGAATGGAAGCGGCAAAACCACGCTGATGAACATGCTCTCCGGAATTTACTACCCCGACGAGGGCGAAATCTACATCAACGGCAAGCCCGTGTCCATCTCTTCCCCAAAGGAGTCGTTCCATCTGGGCATCGGCATGATTCATCAGCACTTTAAGCTGGTGGATGTGTTCACGGCGGCGGAAAACATCATCCTCGGTCTGGATGAAAAGCTGGATATGAAGTCCGCCATCCGCAAAATTCGGAAAATCTGCGACCAGTACGGCTTCGATATCGACCCGAACCAGAAGATTTACGATATGTCCGTTTCGCAGAAGCAGACGATTGAAATCATCAAGGTGCTGTATCGCGGCGCGGATATCCTGATTCTGGATGAGCCGACCGCCGTGCTGACCCCGCAGGAGACGGACAAACTCTTCGCCATCCTGCGCAACATGCGCAACGCGGGCAAGGCGATTGTCATTATCACCCACAAGATGCACGAGGTGGAGTCGCTGTCCGACCGCGTGGCAGTGCTGCGCAAGGGGCAGTACGTCGGCGATGTGATGACCCGCGACACGAATGCCGAAGAACTGACGAACATGATGGTCGGGCATCCGGTAAAACTCAACATTGAGCGCACCGAGCCGGTCAATCCCCGCCCGCGCATCGAAGTCAAAGACTTGATTGTGCGCAACGAGGAAGGCACGACGAAGCTCGACCATGTCAGCTTTACCGCCAATTCGGGCGAAATTCTGGGCATCGCGGGCATCGCGGGTTCGGGTCAGAAAGAACTGCTGGAAGCGATTGCTGGGCTTCAGCCTGTCGATTCTGGCAGCATCAGCTACATCGAGGACGACGGCACGCATGTGGAACTGATTGGCAAAGACCCGCTGACCATCCAGAACATGGGCGTTTCGCTCTCCTTCGTGCCGGAGGATCGGCTGGGCATGGGCTTGGTCGGCAACATGGACTTATCCGACAACATGATGCTGCGCACGTTCCGCAAAGGGCACTCGTTCTTCACCGACCGCAAGAGCCCGCGCCGAATCGCGGAAAACGTGGTCAAGGAGCTGGAAGTCGCGACGCCGAGCCTGAGTACGCCGATTCGCCGTCTGTCGGGCGGCAACGTGCAGAAAGTGCTGGTCGGGCGCGAAATCACCTCCGCGCCGAAAGTGCTGCTGACGGCGTACGCGGTGCGTGGGCTGGACATTCATTCCTCCTACACGATTTATAACCTGATTAATAACCAAAAGAAGCAGAACGTGGCGGTTGTCTACGTCGGTGAGGATTTGGATGTGCTGGTGGAGCTGTGCGACCGCATTCTGGTGCTGTGCGGCGGCAAAGTCAGCGGCATCGTGCCCGGCCGTGGCGCAGACAAGCGAGAAATCGGCATGATGATGACCCGCGTGGGAGGTAATGAGCATGAGTGAAGCCAAACGGGAGCCGCTCTTCCACATTTCCAAGCGAACAGACATTTCGTGGCAGAAGGCGCTGCTGATTCGCGTGATTGCCATTGCGCTGGCACTGGGCGCAAGTGCCATTATCTGCCTGCTGCTGACGGATGACGACCCGCTCGCCATTTACAGCACCATCATCAAAGGCACGTTCGGCACGCCGCGCAAGACGTGGGTGACTTTCCGCGACGTGGCGATGCTGCTGTGCATTTCCCTCGCCGTTACCCCTGCGTTTAAGATGCGCTTCTGGAACATCGGCGGCGAAGGTCAGACGCTGATGGGCTGCCTCGCCTCCGCCAGCTGCATGATTCTCCTGCGCGACGTGCTGCCAAACTGGGCGCTGATCCTCGTGATGCTGCTGACCAGTATGCTCGCTGGTGCGATTTGGGGCGGCATCCCGGCGCTCTTCAAGGCAAAGTGGAATACGAACGAGACGCTGTTCACGCTGATGATGAACTATGTCGCGACGCAGCTGGTCGCGTACTTCTGCATCTTCTGGGAGTCGCCGAAGGGGTCGGGAAAAATCGGCATCATCAACCAGCGCTCGCAGATTGGCTGGCTGCCGAAGGTCGCTGACCAGCAGTATCTGCTCAACATCATCGTGGTCGGCGTGCTGGTGCTGCTGATGTTCCTCTACCTCTATTACACCAAGCACGGGTACGAGATTTCCGTCGTCGGCGAAAGCCAGCGCACCGCCCGGTATGTAGGGATCAAGGTGGAGTGGGTCATCATCCGCACGATGCTGATTTCCGGCGCACTCTGCGGCTTTGCGGGGCTTCTGCTGGCCCCGGGGGGGGGCCCCCCCGCCTGCGCACGACGCGGAATTTCGAGGTGTACGACACGCTGTCGGACGAGGAGAAGGCGGAGATCGCCCGCCTGCACGACTACCTGGCTGC